>OGPD01000048.1_pt1 | contig 143797 bp, 123 predicted proteins | sample 1552861 | NCBI WGS metagenome assembly OGPD01 (sample SAMEA2580280, study PRJEB22360) | human gut metagenome | biome: human gut; feature: human-associated habitat; material: faeces | place: Denmark | collected 2008/2010
AAGGCAGACTCAGCTATGTGGGGCTGCCTTATTTTATGGTCTTATCAGAAGGATGAGTTCCTAACGGCTTGTCTGAGTCTCTCCAGGTCATCTACATCAGGGTGAGACAATGCACAGTCAAAATTCTGGATCAATACATCAAGATTTGCCGGATGATCAGGAGCTTCCTTCATTTTCAAGTAGCGTTCCCGGACAGACTGCGGCATTCTGCCCTGACACATATACTCTCCGACGATAACATTGCTTGCGTCAACGAACTGCTTAACCTGATTCAGGATTTTCCGGAAATAGACATCACTGCCACCAAAACCTGCAGTTCCAAACAGAAAAATCTGTTTGTTCTTTAACTGCGATAATAGCTGTAATGTCTTGGTATCTGCATTTCCCTTGTCTGTCCAAAATCCGATATAGAGCAGTTCGGAAGAAGGGATCACTGTGTCGGACACACCGAAATACTCACATTCATCCTGAGGTAATGCCTCGTGGATCGCATCAGCCAGCACCTTGGTATTACCTGTTAAGCTGCTATAAAGGATGGAATATTTTTTATTCTTCATATCATGTTGTCTCCTTTCATAGGATCATGAAATTATCATATCGCATTCCTATTTTAGTTCGGAAAGCATGATTTGTCGAATGAATTTTCCATAAACATTTTACGGGGGCTGCCCCGGTATCATTTAATGAGGTAGAAAAAGTTGACAGAAGAGAAATATACGATCCGAAAGTATAAAAGAATTTTATTTTATGTGGTGATCCTTGTGCTGCTTGCAGCCTTTTTTTAGGGCAGCGCATTTACCCCAGTGAGAGGGACACGGTCACGGAGGAAAGCATTACTTTTACGGGAACCTTTTACCGGGTGCTGGCAGACGGAACAGAAGAAGAGATTCCAGTTCCGGGCAGATGTGATGTGCCTGCAGGAGAGCTTCTGGTCATACGGTCAGTGCTTCCACAGGATTATAAGGAAAATACGATCGCCATCAGGTCCTCCCTGGAGAATGTGCGTATTTACATCGGAGGGGAACTGAGGACGGTGTATGATACGGAGAATACCAGACCTTTTGGGAAAAATTCTGCCAGCCGGTATGTGTTCTGCGAGACATCAGGAGAGGATGCGGGAAAGGAAGTGCGGATCGAACTGCAGTCCTTTACCCACAAGTATTCCGGTGTCGTCAATACGGTATATTGTGGGGATAAATTAGATATCTGGGCATATATGTTCCACTGCTATTTTATGGTAACTTTGATCGCCTGTACGATGTTGTTTGCCGGACTGGTCGTGCTGATCATCAGTCTGGTGCTCGATATTGTATACAAGACGAGATTTGATCTCGAGTACCTGGGATGGTGCATGATCCTGGGAGCAGTGTGGATGCTGGGAGAATCGAAGCTGCGCCAGCTGTTTGTTTCCAATGCTTCTATTCTGTCGAATATGTGCTTCTTTGTTGTGATGATCTGCCCGATTCCGATCCTGTTCTATATTGACAGTGTGCAGCAGGGAAGATACCGGAAGGTCTATCATGTGGCAGAGTGTACCACTTGTGTGAATTTGGTACTATGCACGGCCTTACAGGTACTGAATATCGCAGATTTTATCTCGACAATGTTTTTGTCCCACATGGTGATCGCAGGAACCTTCCTGACGGTATTTATCACCATTTGCAGGGATCTTATTCAGGGAACAGCGAAACATTACAAGCTTCCGCTGATCGGACTGGTGGCTGCCATGATCGCAGTCATGCTGGAGGTGACAGCAGTGTATCGTGTTGTGTCTCTGTCCGGAATCTTTATCGCAACCGGACTGGTGGTCCTGCTGGTCGTTACTCTGATCCAGACAATGGACCGCATCCGCGAGCTGGAGCTGGCCAGGCAGAGAGAGGCAAGGGAAAGCCTGGATTATCTGACAGGTCTTCCTATGCGTCATAAGGGTGAGGCACTGATCCTTGAGAAAATGCAGAAGCAGGGTGGCTGTCTGGGATTTGTGGATATGGATAATCTGAAGAAGATCAATGATGTCTATGGACATAAGGTGGGGGATCATGCCCTCAGACTGGTGGGAGCGACGCTTACAGAGTGCATGAAGAACGCAGTAGTCTGCCGGTTGGGAGGAGATGAATTCCTGTTCTATCTGCCGGAGGTATCGGAAGCAGAGATAAACATGCGGGTGAGAAAGCTGTTTGACAGCTTTCGTGCGGCAAAAGATGCTGCGGCGGAGACTTCAGCGGCATCCCTGTCCTGCGGTCTGTGCATGTGCAGACAGGGAGACAACTTTGAAGAATATTATATAAAAGCGGACAAAGCATTGTATTATGTCAAACAGAACGGCAAGAACAATTACCGGTTTTATGAGGAGTTGGAGGAACAGTAGCCGGATGCTGACTACAGCAAATAACAAAACCAAAAGAATGATCCAAGAAAGGGTGCCAGATAATCAGGCATCCTTTTTATATAAAGTTTTTTATAAAAAGTTTACAAAATTTTACGATAATGTTCAAAAATATACAATTTATCAAAAGTGATGTAGACAAACAATAAAAAGATGGGTAATATGTATATGTAATCAGCCAGATGAACGATAAGTATGTACAATATGCTACATATTTAAAGCAAGAAATATAAAATAAGGAGGAATGTTGCCGATGAAACAGTTCAGCTATATCATTAAGGATGAGATCGGTCTGCATGCACGTCCTGCGGGACTGCTCGCCAAGGAAGCGAAAAAGTATCAGAGTACAGTGACACTTTCCTGTAAGGGGAAATCAGCTGCAGCAAGCAAGCTGATGGCGATCATGGGAATGGGCGTGAAGCACGGAGACAACGTGGAAGTCACGATAGAAGGAGCGGATGAAGATACTGCCGCAGCAGAGCTTCAGAAGTTTTTCCGTGAGAACCTCTAGGAGAAGACCTGCACGACAGAGTTTGGAAGGTAGAAAATGGAAAAATATATTGGAAAATCCGTATATAAGGGAACAGCGATCGGACCTGTCAGTGTTTTGAGGAAAAAGGACAGTCTCGTTAAGAGGATCCATATCGACAACACAGAGGAAGAACTGAAACGGCTGGATGCGGCTAAGGAACGTACGATGACGCAGCTGGGGCAGTTATACGAGAAGGCTCTGCAGGAGGTCGGAGAAGTCAATGCAGCCATTTTCGAGGTGCATCAGATGATGCTCGAGGATGACGATTATCAGGATGCCATTCACAGCATGATTCAGAACGAAGAAGTGAATGCAGAGTATGCGGTGGCAGTGACCGGTGATAATTTTGCAGAGATGTTCGCCAACATGGATGATGAATATATGCAGGCCCGCTCTGCGGATGTCAGGGATATCTCCAACCGGCTCGTCCGCAATCTGTCCGGGGAGGAGCAGATTGACTGGAGTACCATGGAGCCATCCATCATTGTGGCAGATGATCTGACTCCCAGTGAGACGGTACAGATGGATAAGAGTAAGATCCTGGCCTTTGTCACAGTACATGGCTCAACGAATTCCCATACTGCGATCCTTGCACGTATGATGAATATTCCGGCACTGATAGGGGTACCGTTGGAACTGGAGAAAATCCATAACGGGACCCGGGCTATTGTGGACGGCAGGGAAGCGGTATTTTACCTGGATCCTGAGGAAGAGCAGATCCGGCAGGCAGAAGCGGCACAGCAGACGGAACAGAGACTAAGAAGCCTGCTGGCAGAATACAAGGGACGGGAATCCGTGACAAAGAGCGGACGCAAGGTCAATGTATATGCAAATATCGGCAGCGTATCGGATGTGGCATATGTACTGGAGAATGATGCGGAGGGTATCGGCCTGTTCCGCAGTGAATTCTTATATCTCGGAAGGGACTCTCTTCCGGATGAGACAGAACAGTTCAATGCTTACCGTCAGGTGCTGCAGATGATGGCAGGGAAAAAGGTCATCATCCGTACCCTTGATATCGGCGCAGACAAAAATGTAGATTACCTCGGACTGGGCAAGGAAGATAATCCTGCCATGGGATACCGTGCGATCCGGATCTGTCTGGAGCAGCCGGAGATCTTCAAGACACAGCTGAGAGCACTTCTCAGGGCGGCAAAATACGGAACATTGGCTATTATGTATCCGATGATCATTTCCGTGGAGGAAGTGCTGGATATTCAGAAAATCGTGGCTGAGGTGGCTAAGGAGCTGGAAGAAGAAAAGCTTCCTTACGCAATTCCGGAACAAGGAATTATGATCGAAACTCCTGCGGCTGTCATGATGAGTGAGGAGCTGGCGGAGCATGTTGATTTCTTCAGTATCGGCACGAATGATCTGACACAGTATACTCTGGCTATCGACAGGCAGAACAACAGACTGGACAGATTCTATAATCCACATCATGAGGCAGTCCTGCGTATGATACAGATGACTGTTGATGGGGCACATAAGCATGGAAAATGGGTCGGCATCTGCGGAGAGCTGGGAGCGGATACGACACTGACCACACGATTTGTGCAGATGGGAATTGATGAACTCAGTGTGGCACCGTCCATGGTGCTGAATGTCCGTAGTAAAATATGCGAAATGGAGTGAGAGATTCATGAGAATATACAAAGCAAAAGATTATGCAGATATGAGCAGAAAGGCTGCAAATATCGTATCGGCACAGGTTATTATGAAACCGAACTGTGTTCTCGGACTGGCTACGGGATCTACTCCCATCGGCCTGTATAAACAGCTGGTGGAATGGTTCCGCAAGGGAGACCTGGACTTTTCTGAGGTTATGACAGTGAACCTGGACGAATATAAGGGGCTGAGCCGGGAAAACGATCAGAGTTATTACTATTTTATGCACCAGAATCTGTTTGACCATGTGAATATCCCGGTGGAAAATACACATCTGCCAAACGGAATGGAACCGGATTCGGAGAAAGAATGCCGTAGATATACGGAACTGATCCAGTCACTGGGCGGCGTGGACCTGCAGCTTTTGGGAATTGGACATAACGGGCACATCGGCTTCAACGAACCGGGAGAGAGTTTTGACAAGCAGGTACATTGTGTGAACCTGACAGAGTCTACGATCGAAGCCAACAAGAGATTCTTCGCATCGGCGGAGGATGTCCCGAAGCAGGCATACACCATGGGGATCAAGACCATTATGCAGGCGAAGAAAATATTGATCGTAGCCAGCGGCGAAGACAAGGCGGAGATCGTACAGAAAGCTTTCTTCGGCCCCATTACACCGCAGGTGCCGGCATCGGTATTACAGCTTCATAATGATGTGACACTGGTGGCAGACGAAGCAGCGCTTAGTAAGCTTTCTGAATAAGAAAGGGGAAGCTGATAGGTCATGAGAATCAGAAATGCAAATATATATACAGAAGAGCATCGGTTTGTCAGAGGGGATGCAGCCGTGGAGAACGGCAGGTTCGTAAGCTGCACCGGGGATCCGGCAGGTGAGGAAGCTGTTGTGGATGCCAAAGGCATGTATCTGATACCGGGACTGGTGGATATTCATTTCCATGGTTGTAAGGGCGCAGATATGTGTGACGGTACGAAGGAAGCACTGGATGTCATCACATCATATGAAGCATCTGTCGGTGTGACAAGTGTCTGCCCGGCTACCATGACGATCCCTAAGGATGAACTGCTGGAGGTCATGAAAAATGCCGGCAGCTATGAGTATTCCGGTGGATCCCACCTGGTGGGCATCAATATGGAAGGACCTTTTATCAGTCCGGCGAAAAAGGGTGCTCAGGCTGCAGAAAATATCATGCACTGCGATTATGAATATTTCAGTCAGCTGCAGAAAGCGGCGAACGGGCTGATCAAGCTGGTAGATATCGCACCGGAGGAGCCGGGAGCGATGGAATTTATCGACAGAGCCAAAGGAGAAGTGGTCATTTCACTGGCGCATACAGCTTCCGGTTATGATACAGCAAGGGAAGCCATTGAACGTGGAGCATCTCATGCGACACATTTGTATAATGCAATGCCGCCGCTGAACCACAGGGAGCCCGGCGTGATTGGAGCAGTGAGAGATTCAGAGAAATGTCATCCGGAGCTGATCTGTGATGGTGTACACATTCATCCGTCAGTGATCCGTGCAACGTTTGCGATGTTTGGCGCTGACCGCATGATCCTGATCAGTGACAGTATGCGTGCAACGGGACTGGAGGATGGTGAATATACGCTGGGAGGACAGCCGGTTACTGTCAGAGGCAATCTGGCTACCCTGCATGACGGCACGATCGCCGGATCTGCGACGAATCTGATGGATTGTATGCGGTTTGTAGTAAAAACAGTCGGTCTCCCGTTAGAGACGGCAGTGATGTGTGCCACGGAGAATCCGGCGAAGGAGATCGGCATTTTCAATGAAGTGGGCAGTATATCCGTTGGTAAGAGGGCAGATTTCGTACTCCTGGATCAGGAACTGAACATTGTAGCGGTATATATCGACGGAAAGGAGTTCACATGTTAGATTTTTTGAAAGGTAAGCGAAAAGGAAATTGTATCGGATCTCCCTGTAAGGGGAAGGCAGTTGCTCTTACGGAGGTGCCGGATCCTACATTTTCCGAGAAGATACTTGGAGACGGATTTGCAGTGATCCCCTCTGAGGGGAAAATATATGCTCCCGCAGACGGAGAGGTGACCGTGGTATTTGATACGCTCCATGCGATCACCATGACAACGGATCAGGGAGCGGAGCTTCTGATCCACATCGGACTGGACACCGTGACACTCAAGGGAGCCCCCTTCACGGCACATGTTGCTGCCGGAGACCATGTCAAAAAGGGCGATCTTCTGCTGGATGCGGATCTGGAGAAGATTCAGGAAGCCGGACTGCATATCATCACTCCGGTACTGGTCTGCAATACTGATGAATATAACAAGATCAGTATTCTGAAAGAGGGAGAGGTATCTCCCGGCGAGGACGTGCTCCAGATCTCTTAAGAGCGGTACGTCCGTATCAACTAATGAAACTGACCGGAACTGTTCCGGTTTAGTATAATGTAAAGGAGGAGAAATGTATGAAGTTTCTTCAAAAACTGGGTAAAGCGTTAATGCTTCCCGTAGCGGTTCTGCCGATCTGCGGTATCCTCATGGGTATTGGTTACTGGTTGTGCCCGGCAACAATGCAGGGTGGTGCGATCGAGGGTGTAAGAAATCTGATCGGTCTGTTCCTCGTAAAAGCTGGTGGTGCTCTGATCGACAACATGGCGATCCTGTTTGCAATCGGTGTAGGTGTCGGTATGTCAGAGAAAAATGACGGTACCGGAGCCATTGCAGCTCTGGCTTCCTGGCTGATGCTCACAACACTTCTGTCTACCGGATTTGTTACGACCATTATGCCCTCTATCGCTGAGGATGCTACCAAGACACTGGCATTCGATAAGATTGCGAATCCCTTTATCGGTATTATTGCCGGTATTATCGGTTCCATGTGCTACAACAAGTTCAAGGATACCAAGCTTCCTGACTGGCTGTCCTTCTTCAGTGGTAAGCGCTGCGTAGCTATCGTAGCAGGTGTGGTATCTATTCTGGCATCTGTTGTACTGCTGTTCGTATGGCCTTTACTGTTCGGCGGTCTGGTAGCTCTCGGTGAAGCTATCGTAAGTCTGGATGTAGTCGGTGCCGGCATTTATGCTTTCCTGAACCGTCTGCTGATCCCTACCGGATTACATCACGCACTGAACAACGTATTCTGGTTCGATACCATCGGACTGGGAGATCTGCAGCACTTCTGGAAAGGTGAGACAAGCGCTGATGTATCCTGGAGCCTTGGAATGTATATGTCCGGCTTCTTCCCTTGTATGATGTTCGGTGTCCCCGGTGCGGCTCTGGCAATGGTAAAATGTGCAAAGCCCGCCAAGAAAAAGGCAGCGATCGGTCTGGTAGCTTCCGCAGCAATCTGTTCCTTCATCTGCGGCGTTACCGAGCCCTTTGAGTTTGCATTCATGTTCTTAGCTCCCGGACTGTATGTGATCTACGCAGCACTGTACGGCATCTTCACCATGATCACTGTTGCTCTTGGCTTCCGTGCAGGCTTCAGCTTCTCCGCAGGTGCGATGGATCTGCTGTTCTCATCCCGCCTGCCTGCAGCGGCCAGAATCTGGCTGATCATCCCTCTGGGTATCGCAGCATTTGTTGTATTCTACTTCGTATTCCTCTTCGCTATCAAGAAATGGGATCTGAAGACCCCCGGTAGAGAAGATGATGATGTAGAAGCAGAGAAGAAGATCGAGCTGGCAAATGATGATTTCGCAGCAATCGCAGCAACCATTCTGGAAGGCTGCGGCGGCAAGGACAACATTGCAAGCATTGACAACTGCATCACAAGACTGAGACTGGAAGTAAAAGACATTACCGCAGTGAATGATAAGGTGATCAAATCTGCAGGCGTAGCCGGTGTCATGAAACCCGGTAAGACCTCCGTTCAGGTAATCATCGGACCTAAGGTTCAGTTCGTAGCGGATGCATTTTCCAAGCTTTGCGAATAATAAAGCACTGATAAAACTGAATATATGATCGCAAGAAAGACCTGCTTGGGAAGACCATGCGGGTCTTTCTTATACGCAGGCCCGATGCCTGCGGGATGTATTGTAATGTAATAGAGAGAAAAGTCATGAAAAAATCAACAGAAAAGTATAACCCGGCGATATATAGCATGTCTTCGGATAGACCGGATTCGCTGAAGCAGCGTGAAATTCATTTTCTGAACGGATCGACAGCCAAAATGCAGGCCGGATATTTCTCGGTGACAGAGGACACACGAGGGAAGGGGGGATACAATATCTATTATTATTGTGATGAGTGTCTAAGTGATAATGATAGTGTGAAAAATAAGCATCTGGATACCTGTGCGACAACATTTCTGTGATGGCGCTTGAGAGGAATATGTTATCTTCCCAGACATAACCCGATATTATCAGAAATATAGCAGATGTACCCATGCTTCCCGGCGTAGGTGGCTGCCTGCCTGCGGATGGTGGGATCCGTTGCGTATTCCAGGGTGTAAGCGGTACAGCCGTGTGACATAGCCAGATCCAGATACTCAGTATAGTATTCACGCGTGCTTTGATCATTTTTAGTATAGACATCCTTTGAAAAATCATACGCAGTAAAAACGTTCTCCTGGTTTACCCCATCGATGAGAACGTTTTTTTCTTTTGTAAGATATTTTTTTACAAAACAGTCCCCGCCGTTGATCATGATCTTTCTGCCGGTATGGTCCATATAGTCCAGAATCGTAAGGATTCCGTCATAGATGGATTCCTGCGGATAGTTATAGTATACATCCGTGTTATCGACAAAAAAGCCGTCCACACCCTTCTGTATCAGGGCGTCTACTCTGGAAGCTGTACATGCCTGCCATTCCGGAACTGAGACATCGATCCATTTTTCCTCCGGCCAGTTCTCATAGGCACCCAGAGTATATTTCTCAAAGTCTGTATCATAGGACCGGAAGCTTTCGATCGATCCGATATTGATATAGGAGTAGATTTCGCGGATACCATTTTCTCTTAAACGGACAATGTCATTTTGGGAAAAATATTCCGCATCTATGACAAGCAGATCAATGTCAGAAAGCTTTTCTATGATTTCAGAATCTTCGCCGATCAGGACAACGTATTTTTCTGCTTCATCGGAAGGATCAGCGGAGCAGGCACTGAGCAGGGCAGCAGATAATATCAGAACGAGAACATATATTTTTCTTAAGAATATCTTCGTTTTCTTCAATTAACGGCACCTCCTTTTTCCACGATCAGCACTCATATCTGCATCCAGATAATTATACTATAGATGGCATTGCATTGCATCTATTTTAGAGCGTTTGGAGGGAAGGAAGCATAGATAGAAAATGTTGTTAAAATATCGGTAAAAATGGAAAAAAGGGCGAAAAATATTGCGGTTTGTGGTATGATTTTTATGTAAATGTAAGATGATGCCGGGATCAAAAATTACCGGCTTTGATGCGTTCGGCGGTTAAGATAACCGGGAAAGTAGGAAGTTATATGAAAATTCAGGATTTTTGTGACATGAACAAATTCGAGCAGATCATGAAGAACTGGGCAAACAGCACGGGACTGGCAACCGTGGCTGTGGGTGCAGACGGAAAATACATCAGTGACTGTTATAATTTTACGGAGTTCTGTATTGATCTGACGAGAGGAAGCACAGAGGGGAAAAAGCGCTGCGAGCAGTGTGACAGAGAAGGCCATGGTGTGTATCCCTGCCATGCGGGACTTGTGGATTTTGGTATTCCGATCACACTGGAGGATGGAACCGTGCTGGGCAGTATTATCGGAGGACAGGTGCTGCCGGAGAATCCGGATGAGGAGAAGTTCCGTCAGACAGCGAGAGAGCTGGGTATTGACGAGGATAAATATATTAAGGCCCTGAAAAAGGTAAATGTGAAGACTAAGGAGCAGATAGATGCATCTGCAAATCTGCTGGGAGATGTGATCAACATGTTCGTGAGAGCCAGCTACGCCAACTGGAAAAACGAGAATCTGGTAGGTGAGCTGAAGGGTGGCATTGCGAAAGCAGCGGAACAGATCGAGGAAGCAACGGACAAGACCAAGGAAATCGATGGCTATAGTAAGAGACAGCAGATTTTGGCACTGAATGCTTCGATTGAGGCAGCAAGAGCCGGAGATCAGGGCAAGGGATTTGCGGTGGTAGCAACGGAGGTCCAGAAGCTGGCGAGAGATATGGCGACCTCCAGTGAAGCGATCAAGAAGATTCTCGGACAGTTATCTCATACGATCAACAATTTGAATCAGTAAGAAAAAATATAATAGAAAGACCGCATTTCTGATCGGCGACAAGGATCGGAAATGTGGTCTTTTGGCATTATTACTATCAATGTATTCAGAAAAGAAGACGATATACATAGTAAGAAACTGTGAAAACAAACGGATTTGGCATCTATTTTCAAGGAGGAGATAAGTATGACAGAGATAGGGGTAAGCAGCATCGGTGCATATGCTGCGCAGAGTAATTACAGCAAGAATACGAAAAACAAGACAACGAAGGATACGACGAGTGCTGCAGGCACGGTCGGCACTTCTGAAGCGAAACAGACGAAGGGAACGACTGGGAATTACGGCAGGACCATCGGTCAGCCGGAGTTGTCGGAGAAGGCTGCGAAATATTATGAGCAGCTGAAGAAGAAGTACGGAAATTATGATTTTATTCTGGTCAGCAGAGATCAGAAGGAGAATGCAAAAGCCAATGCTGCAAAATATGCCAATGGATATAAGACGGTCGTCCTCATTGATGAAGACAAGATCGAACAGATGGCGACGGATGAGAAATTCCGCAAACAGTATGAGGGAATCCTGAGCGGTGCCGCTGCACAGATACAGCAGTTAAAGACCAGCCTGCAGAGTTCCGGTGCGAATGTCAAGGGCTTTGGAATGCAGGTAAATGATGGAGGAACACTGTCATTTTTCGCTGTATTGAAGAAATCCAGCGCCGAGCAGAAGGCCCGGATCGAGAAAAAGGCTGAGCAGAAGAAAACAGAGAAAAAGGCTGCGGAGAAGAAGGCAGCTAAGAAAGAAAAGGAAGAACGGCTAAAAGACAAGAAGTCGGATAAGGTATCAGACAGCAAGGAGGAAACCGGCACAGAGGATACGGTAACGATCAGCGCCGGTTCCATAGAAGAACTGTTGTCTAAGATAGAAACCTACAATTTCAACACACGGAGTGACAGTGTGCAGACCGCAGGCGAACGGCAGGTCGGCCAGAATTTTGACTTCAGAGGGTAAGGTGAGGTTGCATGATTTCTATGGGGAAATCCGGAGGTGTTTACGGGAGCGGCAATACCGGTTTGCCGCAGGCATTTTCCGGAGGAAGAAAGACGCAGAACAATCAGAAGAGTATCTTCGGAGCAAAAAATAAAAGTTCTGTTACCGATATCCGGCGGATGTTGGCGAGAGATGACCGGAACGGCCAGATGCAGGCGGCGAACAGCTGGAGCCAGGATTCCATCGTTACAAGTTCCCTGAGTTACAGTGAATCGCTGCGCAATCAGAGGCAGCAGACGAAGAACACGACGCTGGCGCTGAAGAAATTGAAGTACCAGTTCAAAAATATCTCGTCCAAGATACTGCGGAGCAAGACGTCCCAGGCGGCAAAGCAGGCAGCCGGGCAGGCGCGGAGAGAAGTCCTGCGCCTGAAACGGCAGAAGCAGAACAGTGACAGCGACAGTGAAGAGATCGACGCAGCAATCGCTCATGCACAGGCTATGGAACGTGTGGCGAAAAAGAAAGCAAAACATCTCGAAGAAGAGGAAATGGTGAAGGCCGCCGGCGGAATCTGGCAGGGAGACCGGATCAGCGAAGAAGAAACGAAGGATGCGCAGGACGCAGAAGCGAAAAATGTGGAGAATGCGGAAGAAATGTCTGCGGAAAGTTCTGAGGATGAAATGTCAAGGGATCTCTCCGCATATGAGTATGCAGGCAGTGAGGCGTATGCAGGGGATAGCTATGATATGTCCGACTATATTGATCTCGGCATAGATGCATTCTATGCGCAGACAGGAGACTTTATGTCGGAAATGAGCGATTTCACCTCGGAGATGATGCAGGAAACGTCCGATAGCTTACGCGACCTGATGGAAGAGATGGGGCTGGATGGATTATCAGATAATACGGTCTCTGTGAATAGGGAGATGGATTCCGCAGACCTCAAGATGATGAAGATCAAACACCGCAACAAAGAGATGAAAGACATCGTCAAGGCCGATGCTGAATACCTCAAGGCAGTGTTTGACCGTCTGGAGAAAATGAAGGACAATCCCGTCATTCCCTCCGGAGGCGGCGTGAGCTTATCTGCCGGATACTCCGGGACATCTTTTTCTGCCGATGCCGATGGAATCGGTGCTCAGGTCGCACCTGCTCCGGTGATCGATATTTCGTTATAAAGTAGTATTCTGAGGAACTTAGGGTATCCCGATTTTCATACATTAAAAGACATGAAAATCGGGATATTTTTGATTTACGTGAAAAACCAGGCAAAAACATTTTTGATTTACGTGAAAATTAACTTATAAGGGAGAAAAAGGAGAGAGCGGATGAAAACAGTAGTATTGTTGTATGATACCAGTTGTGTTTACGAAATTGTGATACTGAATTATTTTCTGAAAGTAACGGGAAAAGAAATGCAGTTTGTATCTCTGGACGGGAAAGAGATTACGACCACGGAAGGATACCGGATAGTGCCGGAGGATCGGCTGGATTCTGCGGATCCGAAGGATGTGGAACTGCTGGTTATTCCGGGAGGTGATATTGAGAAGATAGATACTCCGGAGGTATGGAAGTACCTGAAAAGCGTGCATGACCTGGGCGGACGGATCGCCGCCATCTGCGCTGGCGTGGATGTTGTAGAGCATGCAGGACTGTTAGAGGGGATCGAATCGACGCTCTCCGGTGAAAAAGATGTGGTGACTTCCGACCGGATCACTACTTCGAGAGCAAACGGCTATGTGGATTTTGCAATCGAAGTGGCGAAACAGCTGGAATTGTTTGAAGACGAAGCGGATCTGCAGGAGACCATTGCTTTCTGGCGGGAATTTCGGCGGATAGAGTCCAATTAAAATCTGTGTTCCCACATCGGCGTGGATGCCGATGGCTTTCGTCAGGAATAATCGATAATCCATATCATAATAGTCCTGAAAGACGGTCTGCATGTTGGAGAAGACCTCGTCCCGGAAGGCTTCGTATTTGCTGCCGGAGCATTTCTCCAGCAAAAGCTCGTATTCCTGCCTGTGCGCACAGATATATTCCATGATCTGCCGCTCATTCGCCTCCGCGTAACCCTTTTCCAGGAATTTCTCACGCCCGCAGCGGATTAATTTTTCCTCAGTGATTCTCTTGCCTAAAGGGTACGGATATGTTATAACTATACTCAAAGTTGGTAACAGCTTTCTAAGTATCTAGATTAAATAGTCTTGAATTTTAAGGCAAATTCTCAGCCGATTTTCCAAGAAAAAGTGTTATTGATTCATATTATACAGAGACGGGGGAGCCTAGTGCGCGAATTAGAACAACAGAGAAAGGGAAGAAACAAAAATACAATTATAGATTATAATTATATTAGCAGTAATAGATATAGAAAAAAGTTTGACTACATATCAAACGATAAAAAATTGAATAAATTGTTATATAAAATTGCTAAGAAAATGCTATTACACAGATCAGGAACAGAGTATGAAGACATGTACTGGATTGATTTAATAAATGGGAAAATAGTATGTAAAATAACAGATTCAAAATATAAGAAAAAAATCTTATATACTACAACAATTAAAAAGATGATAAAAAAATCTGAAAATCTTCTTACAATTCATACACATCCGGATAGTTTTCCACCAAGTATAGATGATATTAATTCTAATTATGATCATAATTATGAAATAGGCATTGTTATATGCCATGATGGAAGAGTATATATGTATTCTGCAGAGGAAAGAATAAATGTAAATTATTATAAACTGACAGTTGAAGACTATTTGAAAAATGGATATAATGAAGACACAGCACAGATAGAGGCGCTGAAGGAAATGCAGAAGAAATTTTCCATTTATTTTAAGGAGGTAACAGAGGATGACTGCGTATGAAAATGATGTATTGATAATCCCGAAGAAATATAAAAAGATGTCTGTTTCCGAATTAAAAAAGGAAGAACAGAAGCTTTGGAAAAAAATAAAAAGTTCTAAATCACGGCAAAAGAAAAAAGGAAAAACAGAAATTAACTTTTATTTCTAATGCAGATTTTAAATCAAAAGGCACTGGATTTGTCCGGTGTCTTGTTTTTTGGAATCTTTTGTCGCTTCCAGGAAGGAAACTGTCACTTTACTTCTGACCAGCGTTGCCCGTATAATGAAACACTGAGATATTTTAATACGAGGGGGCAGACGATGGGTAAAAACAGTGTATTCTGGAAATGGATGGTATCATATATGGTGGTTATGCTGGTATTTTTATTGTGCAACAGCATCACCTACTGGCAGGGAAAGCGGATTCTGGTGCAGAATCAGGAAACGGAGAATGACAAGATTGTGGAACAGATCCGGACCAACCTGACGGACATGGAGGAGACCATGCGGGATTTGTCCTATTCGGTGCTGGCACAGGATGATACGATTCTCCTGGGGAAAAATTCATATCACGGCGAGCAGGGAAGCACGACCAGTGCCATCAAATATTCCCGTTACACATTGTGTGAACTGTTGAAAGAATATCAGAAGATCAACGGTAATTATGCGGCGATCTTACTCTATTTTGCTAATGACGATTACATCGTGGCAAGCGATTCCGCGAATACGGCGGAGAATTACTGGAGAGCCTATCAGAGTCAGTACGGCGGAATCTCCCGGGAAGACTGGGAGCGGCTGTTAGCGGGAGACTATGACGGCATTACCATGCAGTACGGCAATGGGCAGTATGTCTTTTTCGCAGGAACGATACAGGACAATAAATGGGACCGCACGCAGATCAACATTTTCTTCGTATATGAACTGTCGCAGCTGCAGCGGATCCTGTTCCCTTCCCAGGATGAGAGCGTGTGCCTGGCGCTGGAAGGAGATGTTTTTTGCACTGACCAGAATGCAGAGGTGTTGAGTGCCGAAGACAGAGAACAGCTGCGGGCAGCGATGACGGAAGAAGCCGGAAGCATCCGACTGACGGAGGAGCATCAGACCGCACAGCTGCGCTATTACGAAGGCGGTAACAATTACAAGATACTGATTTGCCGCCAAAAGGATTATTTTAACGAATTAAGAGGTTATCAGGGCAGAGTAATCCTCATCCTGGTCAGCTTCACGGCAATCGGTATCCTGCTGATGCTCTATTTCCTGCGCAGAAATTACAGCCAGGTGGCGAAGCTGTTAGACCGGTTGGATATTAAGTCTTCGCAAAACGGGGCAGACAATGAATTTCAGTTGATCGACGGCTATTTTCACAAAATGCAGCAGAACCTGAAGGAGACAGGCAGCAGACTGCAGCGTCAGAATCTGATTTTCCAAAAGGAATACCTGGAGAAGCTGCTTAGGGGAAATCTGCCGGAAAATGCGGATTATGTGGAAGAAATGTGCGGCATCCGTTGGTGCGGCGAACAGTTCACCACGCTGCTCTTCTATATGGAAGAGATCGAGCGGGACGGCAGCGAGGAATGGGACCAGGTGCATAAAAAGCAGAAAGACCTGGAATTCGTGCAGTTTATCGTGGAAAACGTGAGCTACGAGCTGTTTCAGAACAGCGGCTGCATCGTATATCCCATGATCGTCAGCGATGTGCTGGTTATTATCGTGAATTTCCCGGAAAAGGATGCCAGACGGAATCGGGACATTACCTTAGAGACAGTGACCCAGCTGCAGGAGTTCATGGATGAGCATATGGATATCCGCTATACGGTAGCGGCAGGTGAAATCTGCAGAGGACGGGAAGGAATCTCGGATGCTTACCAGCAGGCGATCTACACCATGGAGACGAAGAGGATCTACGAACTGGATGATACGGTATTCTACGAAGATGTGAAAGTCGAACCGCAGTATGGATATTATTATCCGCTGGAGACGGAGCGAGAACTGATCTGGCAGATTCGCCAGCAGAATGTTGCGCGGGCGGAGGAGATCATAAGCGATCTGTACCAGCAGAATGAGCATAAAAATATCAGCAACCGCACGGAAGCCATCCGTTACCTGGAATATGACCTGCAGTGTTCTATGCTGAAAGCCATGGAGGGAACGGAAGATTTTCAGGAGTATTCGTTTTTCCATGGACAGGAATGCCATGGAAAACAGGAACTCATCGCAAAGCTGCACCGGGTATGCGAGAATCTGCAGAAGGAACTGGCGGAGGGCAGCCGGGAGGAAGAGGAATTATGTAACCGGATCGTGCTGTACATACAGCAGAATATTGCGGACTGCAATCTGAATGTGACATCGATCGCAGAGCATTTTCAGATATCCTCCGTGCAGATGTCGAAGACATTCCGAAGCGTCAAGGGACAAAAGCTGCCCACCTACATTTCCCAACAGAGGATTCAGCGGGCAAAGGAGATCCTCAGTTCTTCCGATGACGGATTGAATGAGGTGGCGGAGAAGTCCGGATTCGGCAGTGTCAGAACCCTGCTTCGCAGCTTCAAGCAGAGTGAGGGCATGACACCCAGCCAGTGGAAGGATGGACATTAATTTTTGTCACTTGTCCAAAATTGAGACAACTGTGTGGACACAATTTTTTGTCACTTGTAGGAGCAAAACGGGGCAGGTAAGATAAAGGCGTACACAAAAGACTGCGCAGTCTGAACTGGAAACGAATATCAAATTCAGGAAGGACAATCTATGAAAAAGAAGACAATCAGTATTTTAATGGCAGCACTTCTTACCATGACAGCAACGCTGACCGGATGTGGCAACACAGACAATTCCGAAAACAGTGTATCTGATGAGACACAAAAAGAACAGACAACAACCGAGGAGCCTGCAGCACCTGCCTATGAACTGCTGGATTCTCTGAATAAAAAAGAAGGCGATGAGCTTACCATTCCCAGAAGTAATTATGTCTCCTATCCCGTAGAGGACACCGGTGATACCCTGACCGTCTGGATGGAGTACTGGGCAAGTGATGCAGCAGCATCCGCCAATGAAACCTTATGGGCGAAAAACTGGCAGGAGATGACCGGTATTAAAGTAGAGTTCATCCAGCCCACAGAGGGAAGCTCCAGTGAGGAGTTCTCCACCATGATTGCCAGCGGTTCCCTGCCGGATATTATCGTATGGGAATGGACCAACAATTACACCGGCGGTCCGGCTGCGGCAGAGGCAGAAGGAGTACTGACGATCCTGGATGATTATGTACAGCCTTACGGCGCGGCAGCAGATCTGTGGCAGTATCTGCAGGACAATCCTACGGTAGACCGTGAGGTAAAAAATGATGACGGACATTACTACTGTTTCCCGTTCATCCGCGGTAACACTTATCTGCAGTGTACCACCGGACCCATGTATCGAGCCGATCTGCTGGAAAAGGCAGGCTATACAGGCAAGTTAGAGACCCTGGACGACTGGGAGGCAGCGCTGACCGCACTGAAGGAATACGGCATTGAGAAGCCTATGGTCGTGCAGTCCCTGGAATATCTGATGAGATTCATGGGCAGTGCCTACGGCATTCGTGCAGGAATGTATGTGGATGATCAGACCGGAGAGATCAAGAACGGTTACACCCAGGAAGCTTATAAGGAACTTATGAAGAGAGCCAATGACTGGGTAGAGAAGGGACTGCTGGATGCAGATCTGCTTACCTGTGATAAGAAAACTGCCATGAGCTATATCATGAATGACCAAGCAGCAGTTACCGTAGGAGCAGGCGGAAGCTTCCTCGGAAGTATGATCAAGAGTGTGGCAGCAGATCCACAGGCTTATAATCCGGATTTCAAGATGGCAACCGCATCTTTCCCGGTAATGAACAGCGGTGACACCGTATTATACGGCGGCGGTTCCTACGATTATGCGACCACCAGTAACGGTTCCGCAGTGATCACAGCAGACTGTAAGAACCCTGAACTGGCAGCGAAATTCCTGAACTATTGCTACAGCCAGTCCGGACATTACATGATCAACTACGGCAAAGAGGGCGAGGCATATACCATGGTAGACGGTATTCCCACCTATACCGATGAAATTATGCACAATCCTAACGGTTGGAGCGTATCCACTGCTATGACTTACAATGGTCTGGCAAATGGCTGCGGACCCTTCGTACAGGATGCAAATTATATTTTCCAGTATTATGAGACCGATGAGCAGAAACAGGCGCTTCACGACTGGGCAGACGGTAATGAGAGTCAGCGCACGCTGATTCCGCCCATCACCTTAAAAGAAGACGAAAGTAAGCAGTACAGCGTACTGAGCACACAGATGAATACCTTTATCTCTGAATATAGTGCGAAGTTCTATACACAGGTTCTGGATGTAGATACAGAATGGGACAACTATATCAAGCAGCTGAATGATACGGGCATGAACGATATGATCGGAATATATCAGTCCGCGCTGGATCGATATAACGAAAGATAATATCCCGGACGGTCGAACTGGAGTCTTCCAGCTCGACCGTCTGTCTTATCCGGCATAAATCAGACACAAATCAGGAGATAAGGAGATAAGGAGAAAATGCCATGAAGACATTGAAAAAGATGTGGAAGCAGAAAGAGCTGTATCTGATCGTACTCCCGGTACTGCTGTATTATCTGCTGTTCCATTACAAGCCGATGTACGGACTGATTATCGCGTTTATGGATTACAGCCCGCGGAGAGGAATCTCCGGCAGTACCTGGGTTGGTTTACAGCATTTTATGAACTTTTTCCAGAGTATTTATTTTAAGAGATTATTGGGCAACACTCTGAAAATCAGCCTGGCAACTATCGTGTTCGGTTTCCCGGCACCCATCATACTGGCACTTTTGATGAATGAGCTGCGGAGCAAAAAGTTCGCACGTGTAACCCAGACGATCACATATATGCCGCATTTTATCTCTACGGTAGTCATCTGTTCCATGATCAGGGAATTCGTGAAGCCGGAGGGTTTCATCACACAGATTCTGGTAAAATTTTTCGACTACGGAGGGAAAAATCTGCTCAGCCAGCCGGAAAATTTCCTGCCGATCTATGTCATCAGTGATATCTGGCAGGGCGTAGGCTGGGGCTCTATCGTCTATTTAGCGGCGTTAACCGCAGTAGACACAGAATTGTACGAAGCAGCGCAGATCGACGGAGCCGGCAGATGGAAGCAGATGTTGCATATCACGCTGCCGGGGATTATGCCAACGATCATCATTATGCTGATTATGCGGCTGGGACAGGTGATGAGTGTCGGTTATGAGAAGATTATTCTGCTGTACAACGAAGGCATTTATGAGACTGCAGACGTGATCTCTACCTATGTATACCGCATGGGTCTGGTAGACAGGCAATATTCCTTCTCCGCGGCGGTGGGACTATTTAACTCGGTGGTGAACTTCCTGCTGGTCATCCTGGCGAACCGTTTCAGCAAGAAGGTCAGCGATACAAGTCTGTGGTAAATGGTATCGGGCAAGGAGGAGCAGATGAAGACAAAGACTATACACAGAACAATCAGGCGCAGCGCCGGAGAGAAAATCTTTGATGTATTTAACATTTGTTTTATGATCCTGCTGATGATAATATGTATTTATCCATTCTGGTATGTGATATGTGCATCTTTCAGCAAGGCATCCCTGTTGATGGGACATCCGGGGATATTATTCAAACCGCTGGGATTTACGACAGAGGCTTATAAGAAAGTGTTTTCCGATTCCAGAATCTGGATCGGTTATGCCAATACCATATTTTATGTGGTGGCGGGAACGCTGATTAACCTTGTTATGACAGTACTGGGCGCTTATTTTCTGTCCAGGAAGGACGTTCCGGGACAAAAGGTTATCACGGTGCTGATCATGTTCACCATGTATTTTTCGGGCGGATTGATCCCCCAGTTCCTGAACATCCAGCAGCTGGGACTGTATGATACAAGACTGGCGATTCTGCTGCCGGGAGCGGTCAGCACATTCAATCTGATCATCATGCGTACGGCGATGGCATCCATCGATATCAGCCTGGAGGAATCCGCGAGACTGGACGGTGCCAACCATTTTACGATCCTCAGCAGGATCATGGTACCGCTGACCAAGCCGACCATGGCAGTGCTGGTGCTGTATTACGGCGTCGGACACTGGAATTCCTGGTTCAGCGCCATGATCTATCTCGATGATCACAACAAGGAGCCGCTGCAGTTAGTCATCCGTCAGATATTGATCTTAAGCAGCGGATTGTCGGGAATGGGAGATTCGGACACTGAGCTGATCGCCGAATCCATCAAATACGCTACGATCGTAGTAGCGACGGTGCCGATCCTGGTGCTGTATCCGTTTTTACAGAAGTATTTCGTCAAGGGAATGATGGTTGGCTCCGTCAAGGGCTGACAGAGGAGGATAAATTATGACAGATAAAAGTGCGATTATGAAAAAACTGGATGCACATCATCTGCTGTTAGACGGCAGTGCCGCTCCGGGAGCGGCATGGTGCTTCCGCTCATTACAGGAGCTGTTTGCCTCCGGGGCACTGCAGAACGGAACGCCGGAAACCCCGATGACGGTATATCTGGCGCCGGATGTCTACTGGCTGCATGATCCGGAGGATAGGGAAATCTTCCGGGGGACAGAGGGAGATTTCCTGCCTTATCAGCAGAAAATAAAATGCAGTTATTTGTCCCTGATCGGTTTGTCGGAGCACCCGGAGGATGTGGTGATCGCGGCGAACAAGGGGCAGTCCCACGGCTGTATCGGCAATTATACCATGCTGCACTTTGAGGGGGACGGATTGTACCTGGAGAATCTGACCATCGGGAACTATTGCAACGTGGATCTGGAGTATCCGTTAGATCCGTCGAAAAACAGACCGAAGCGCTGCAAGGCAGTCACACAGGCACAGCTGGGTGATGTGGTGGGAGACCGGTTCCATGCGAAAAACAGTCGTTTCATCAGCAGACTGAATCTCTATCCCATCTGCGGTGCGAAGCGAAGCTTGTACGAGAACTGCCATTTTGAATCCACCGATGATGCCCTGAATGGCAATGCAGTATATCTGCATTGCGATTTTGATTTCTACGGGGGATGCCCGATCTCTGCAACGGATGCTACGGGAAGTGCGTTCCTGGACTGTCTGTTCCGGATCTGCGGACACCGGGACAGAAGCGGCGCAGACCAGTATTTTATGAAGGGGCAGGGATGCGTGTATGTGATCGGCTGCCGGTTCGAGGATCTGCGTAAGGAAAGTATGGGAACCTCCCGGGCACTGCAGGTGCAGTGGACGCGCTATCCCCAGCCGGAGACCATGTGCTATGCATATGGAAACGATACGCCTATAGGACCTGCGGAACATACCGTGGATCTCACCGGAAAAAAGGGGCTACGGGCTTTTTTGATAGAGACGAAAAGCGGGGTGCAATACAACGTCCGGAACCTGTTACGGGGAACGGACGCCTGGGATCCGCTAGGACAACGGGAGTACCTGCCGGAAGCAGAGACAGAGCATCTGCCGGTACAGCTGGTGTTAAGCCGGGGAAACGTAGAACTAACCGAAGAACATCGAAGCCAGACCCTGGCCGCCCAGGTAAAATATTTCAGTGGCGAGATGCAGGAGCATCCGGAATTAGCCTGTGAAATTACGGAAGATGGAAGCCGGATCCGTCTGCAGAGACAGGGGCAGGAACTGACGCTGTATGGAGAAAATAACGATGTCCGTACCGGGAAGAACAGACTGTCCGTGCGCACAGAGACCGGACTGGCGGCAATGGCAGAGATTATAGTCCCACCGACGACCCGCCCGGCACCGAAATGGAAACAGTCTCCTTATGTTACTTGTCGGAAGGGAACGTTTACCCTGCATTATGAACTGGAGCTGGAAGGGGCACAGGACGCTTCCCTGATCTGCTGGGAACTGGAGCAGGACGGTGAGCGCAGAACCGTATCCGTCAGCCGCCCCGGAGTGGGGAATCGTGCGTATCATCCGGGAAATGAAGCAATTGGAGCGGCGGTCTACGTGCGGATCACTCCACGGACGAACTGCAGCGCCTGTGGAGAGACGATAGAACTGTGTGCCCGCGAGAGGCTGGAACCGGAAGGAATCGAGGATGCCGGACGGGTGCAGACCGATTTTACGGATTTCCCTACGGAACTTCAGCCCAGGATCCGTCCGCAGTGGTGGACGAGGGATTTCTATACGCCCAGAGAGGCGCTTGCGGAGTGGAGAAAATGGGAGCAGAAGTTGCCGGAGACTCCCTGGAGCTATCGTACTGCTGGAAACGGCTGCGTGGGCGCCGGACTGATGCCTACCATACAGGGTGTGAAGCTATTCTATACCTTTGCAGAGGAAGCGCGCGAAATGCGGGCGGAAGTGTATCTGGATCCTGCGAAGACATCCGGACAGGGCTTCGGCAGCGCCGGGCAATACATGGATGTGTGTGTCGGATTTGATGCACAGACGATGACAGGACCGGCACTTCGGATCCTGCGATCCCCGGAAGCCTCCAATGCGGTGGCGGTATTCCCGGTGTACTATGAGGAGGGGCTTGCATCCCCCATCGGGGAACACTGTTACACGGCGGGATTTGTGACGGGTTGCCATATCGAAGTGCAGATTCGTGATGGACGGCTGCGGGCGCATCTGTGGACGGAAAGGGAGCTTCCGCCGTCTGTGGAATATCCGTCGGAGATCATCGTGGACACGAAGGCAGTTGCTGCGGGCGGCAGTGTCGGAGTTCTGCATACAGGAACCTGTGGGGGGGACGGATGGCAGAATACCGTGATGCTGCACGGACTGCGGGCAGAATAGAATTTTTCTACTAATATGAAATCGCAAGGCACTGGATTCATCCGGTGCCTTATTTTTAGGGAACCTTTTTATCCATTCGCGACTCATATATAGTGAAGCCGGCGATAAGAAGGAGGTGATACCTTGGCAGTCATGACAAAAGAAGAGTTTGCACAGCATGTGAAGAGCGACACGCTTCCCATGTACCGACTGGCATATTCGATTCTGCAAAACAGTGCGGACGCGGAGGATGCGGTCAGTGAGGCTATCGTGCATGCTTATGAGAAATTAGAGACGTTGAAAAAAGCAGACAGTTTTCGTAACTGGATCCTGCAGATTACCGCCAACGAGGCGAAAAAGATCTACAGGCACAATAAGCGCACCAGTCCGGTGGCATGGGAGGAGAACCTGTCCCCGGAATTCTACGATGAACATCATGAGTTGTGGGATGCGGTAATGCGGTTGGACGGCGGGTATCGGGATGTGATCGTTCTGTTTTACTATGAGAGGTGCACGATCCCGGAGATCAGCAGGATCCTGGAATGTAGGCAGGGCACAGTGAAATCCCGTCTGCATCGGGCGAAGGAGCAGCTGCGGGCAATGTTGTAGCAGCGGAAAGGAGCAGGAGATGCAAAGCGATTTTTTAGATAGAAAATTATATAAAATGGCAGAACAGGAACAGATGGCGGTATCGGAAGATCTGGATGCGAGGGTGGATGATATTTTACAGCATCTGGAGAAAAACGGCAGAGGCAGCAGACACCATTACAGCTTCCGGCGGGCGGCGATTCTGGCGGCAGCTTGTCTGGTACTGGCGTCGGCGACGGTGACGGCATCCGGAATGTATCAGGCACGGATGGAAAGCATGAATCACGAAAAACTGGAGGAGTATTTTGCCCAGTTGCAGGACGCAAATGCCTCTGCAGACTCTTACAGCAGACCGATGACAGAGAGCGAGACGGCGAGACTGGAAGAACTTAGGCAGGCATACCTGGAGCAGGGATATTTCCCGAAAAAGGAGCTTACGCTGATTGACAGCCCCGAGAAATACAAGAAAGGCGTGGCTTTTTATGCGGAGCGGAGTACCTTTTTTCTGCCGGAGAAGGAGCTTACGGATGAGCAACTGCTGGAGCTGATCGATTTTAAGGAAAAGAGAGAATACAGCCTGGCGAAGATCAGCGAGGAGATTGAAGCAGGTTCTTATGAATATGTGAAGACAGAGCCGGAAAAGGATGCTGCGCAACAGGGACATACAGCACAGCAGGGAACGAGTGGTACGGTTCTCGGCGCCGACACGGCAACGCAGGAATGGCAGATTGCTTATGAGGGAGACGTAAGTATCCGTTGTGCGGCAGTGGCAGAGAACGGTCTGTATGTGGGCGGATTCACTACGGACGGACAGGCGAGAGTGGAATATCTGCCTTATGGTAGCGGAACGCCGGAGACGATTTTTGAAGATTTTGCGGAAAACGGAGAGGTCTACAGTCTGTGCCTGGCACCGGATGGCAGTATTTACGCAGGACTGAAGGGACTGGCAGCAGCGGGAGCGGAGCACGGCTGGCTGCCTGCAATCTATCATATCAGCCCGGAAGGAACGCTTCTGAACAGTTTTACTGTTGGGGAGAGGGAATGGAATATAGTCGATAGTATGGCAACAGATGCCCAGGGCAGATTATATGTGCGGATGCGGATGCAGGAGGATGGCAGTTATGTGCGGATCTATTCTGCGGAAGGTGAGCTGATCGGAACCGTGGCGGATGACAACAACTATGCCGTACAAGGTGCCGGAGCATTAGGACAGGGTAAGGACGGCAAAGTCTATGCGGCTGCACAGGCAGTGGGCGATACGACAGCAGGGGATATGGCTATGATATTAGTGTCAGTAGACCCGGAAAACTTCAGGTTTGTTCCGGTGGCTGGAGGCGAGAATGTTATTTGCAGTGCCGATACAATCTACCCGTGGAAAATGGTGGCAGCAGGTGTGAGTGAGACGGCAGATTTTATCCTATGGGGATACAACGGCGTGGACACCTATCGCCTGGGTGAGACGGAATTCACCAGAGTGCAGGAGAACTGGGAGATGCCCTGCGGTACGGAAGGTACCTGTGCGGTCCTCGTACCGGACGGTCGCATTCTCTATATCGGCGCATCCGACGGTTTCCAGGGAACGACGGCGGACGGCGTGGAAATCAGCGGAAAAGATCCTGCGCAGACAGTGCTCTATTATGAGCCACTCGTAAAATAGAGTGACAATAAACTGGCGACACCGGGAAGCCGATGCCGCCAGTTTTATAGTTCCAGACTGTTAAGTTTCCATCTGCTCAATTGTGCATTTACAGTGGTTATGTTATAAAAAGACCAGAAATAACAGAAAGCGGTCGCTTGGGTGAAAAAAGTAGATTCAGGGGTGAAATTTTGTTATGCTGTTTGTAACAAACGGAGTATAAAAGTCGTCAATATAGATAGAAGGGAAACAAAGGAGGGGCTTATGAAGAAGATTAACGTAAAAGCAACCATTTTTCTCAGTGCAATCGTATTGGTGGTAGTGGTACTTCTGCTGAATCTCATCGAATTCCGCAAAACGGTGGATTTCACGGTGCCGGGGATACAGATGCCGAAGGAGAACGCTTTCGGAAAGCAGGAAGAGGTACAAGTGAGCGTCAACGGAACCTATTATTACCGGGTACTGCCCTGGATCCACGGCAGCACTTTCCATGGGCAGATATCTTTCGTTGGAGAGGGAGAGGAACCGCAGAATTATTTCTTTACCTATGGAGCAAGCAGAGGATTTCTGAAGGAGGGAAGAGGGGCTGGCTGGATCGGAACCCCGGATGCCCAGACCACCGTAGCGATTTATCAGGCGGTACAGAATGTGGAAAAAGGGATGATATCCGTAGAGAATCCCGCCAGCTATGTTTTATATCCGGCGGCAACACCGGAAGAAGCCTATGCCATAGCGGATATATGGTATCCGGGAATGCTGGAGAATGAAGCAAAGACAGCATTCTGCGCGGCTTTTTTGCCGGAGGAGTGCCCGCAGAAGATCGGTTGCAGCTTCTGCACGGAGGATTACGATTATGTGGAAGATGTCGATACCGTAGAGCAGCTGTGGCAGGAATTTATACAGCTTTCCGGAAAAGTGACGTCAGATCCGATCCCGCCGGAAGAGATGGTGGAAGGTGTGGGATATTTTCAGTTTGTCTATGCAGACGGTGAGACAAGGACCTTTCGCTACGCGTCGGAAGAACAGGGATTATGGATAGGTGAGGACGAACGCTGCCTGGTGGACGGCCAGGCTTTCTATGACTGGCAGGAGCGTCTGATGGAAGCGTTGCAGAAGTAAGCACGAGAAAGAGAGGGGCGGAAATGAACGGTAAAAAGAAAAGGCATGTTATTTTGATCGTGTTGGCAGTGGTGGCGCTGGCGGCAGGGATTCTGGGCGGACGTGAGTTATGGCTGTATGAGCATCCGGAGATACAGATCAGATTCAGCCATGATCGTAGTGAAGATCTCTACCGGTCCTATCCCATATGCTCCATTCGCAGCAGATCCCACATCGGACAGGGGTATGCGAAGCAGTATGGTGAGGAACTGCGGCAGTATTGGGAAGCAACCAATGAGGTTTTTGTGTGGATCAGTGAACAGTATCAGAAACCGTTATATGTCACTTCGGATGTGACCATAGGAGATGGAAAGACAGTGATCTCTTTCCGGGGGACCGGCACTTCCATGACTACCGGGGAGACAGAGGAAATCCATAGAGACTGCGTGCTGGATTTTGAAATGCATGCGGAGGTATTGCGCTCGGAAGAAGAGCCGGAGCTGACAGTAAGTGACTGGAATCCGGAAGAAGAGGGACAACAGAATCAGGCAGAAACGATTTATGACCCTGAGGCGGGTGTGACTGTGACCCTGCGGGATATTTCCAATATAGGCGCCAGTATTGTCATCCGGCGGGAGGATGAGGATGCCGGGACAGAGGTGACCTATGGAGATGCCTATATTCTACAGCGCAGGATCGAAGGAGAATGGCAGGATGCGGAGACGATCATAGACGATTACGGATTTACGATGATAGGTCATACGGTGGGCTGCGGGGAGGAAGTCTCAAACTTTTACAAATGGGACTGGCTTTACGGAGTATTGGAGCCGGGAGAGTACCGGATGGTGTACGATGTCTTCCGGAAAACAGAGGGCGCGGGGAGTGCTCAGAAATACCGGGAGTACATCCGTTTTCAACTTTAAAGGAATCAGATTTCTTACTTGACAGATGGGTCGGTAGAATGTAGACTATAATTACAAAGAGTCTATAAAACATCGACTATGCCTTGCCGGGGGGGCAGGACAGGAGGGGCTTATGGGTGAGAATATCTACAGAATATTTGACGGTGTATGGAACTTAAGTCTGGTGGGAGGATACTGCGTGCTGCTGGTGCTCCTCGCCAGACTTTTGTTGCAAAAAGCACCAAAATGGTGCTCCTATCTGTTATGGGGAATCGTGTTTGTGCGGTTGTGCTGTCCGATACTACCGGAGACAGGAATCAGTCTGATTCCGGACAAATTGCTGTCTGTGGGGACAGAGATGACGTCCGGGCAGCAGACAGTCGGTCCGGGCAGTCATGGTTATGCAGAGGCCAACGATACGAAGGATATCGGAGATGTCCTGCGGCGGGAGTATGATGCAGAGGAAGTACCGGACAGCCAGGCGGCAGAAAAAACGATGGCTGGTGGAAATGACAATACTGTCATGAACACTGACGGCACGCAGGATTTTTCCCTGGGAACTGCGAGAACAGAAAGTGGAGCTACGGTTGCAGGGGTGGCAGCCAGTGGAACAGATGCAGTGATTTCGGGAACATCTGCCGGAACGGGTACTGACGCCCGCGCATGGACATACCCGGTGTGGTTCCGTGTATTATCCATGGTATGGCTGGCAGGAATGCTTGGCTTCCTAGGATATCATGCTTATTCTTACCTGCGTATAAGTAATCGGATTCACCGACCTGACAGCGGTGTCAGACAGGTGGAGCCGGGGATCTGTGAGATCGATGGAGGGCATCTGTCCTTCGTCATGGGACTGGTGCATCCGGTAATTTATCTCTCTTCGGGGCTGGATCCGGAGAGCAGAAAAGTTGTTCTGTGTCATGAACGGGTGCACTTACAGCGCAGGGACTATCTGTTTAAGCCTGCGGCGTTGGTAATCTGTTGTGTCCACTGGTTCAATCCGCTGGTGTGGCTGGCATTTTATCTGATGAATATGGACTGCGAGATGTCCTGTGATGAAAAAGTTGTGAAGCTCCTCGGTGAAGAGAGTAAGAAAATCTACTCTTATACATTGTTGGAAGAGGCTTCCGGCGGCGAATGGAAACGCTATCGTGGTGGTTCCATCTGCGCACTGCTTTCTTTTGGCGAAGACCATGTGAAGAATCGTATCCGTCATGTACTGGATTATCGCAGACCGCCATTCTGGGTCATGATCGGCGCGGCAGCAGTGCTTGTGATATTGGTGGTATGCCTGTGCAGCAATCCGGGCGGCGGAACGGATGCAGCGGATGTTGCAAATGCGGATAGCGGTGCAGAGACAGAGGCAGATGCGGCGCAGGCAACCGACGGGGCAGATGCAACCGAGGAAACTGCAACAGGGGAGTTTGCGACGGATGAAGTGGATTATGAGACTGCAAAAACGGAATGGCTAGCGGTATTTGAGCAGGGCATTCACAGCAGGGAAGAGTTCAGTGCCCTGTTTGATGTGGTTGCCTTGGAGGATACCCGGTCTTTTGCCGGACAGGACGGTATTCAGTATCTTGGCTACGATGGTGTCGCGGCGCGGAAACTGCATCAGCGGATTTTAGACGGAGATGCCGTTGCCCATGAGACCTACAAGGATCCGGTGAAGGCTGCGGAAACGTTGCTGAATCTGCAGGGTGGCCGCGGGGAAATGACGGAACTGCTCTATGAAGCCGGGAGGCAGTATTTATTTTTCCAAAAGGATTCCACAAGACCCGGCGAAGGTTCTGTGGCAAACGTACATTATATTTTCGCTGATGGATCCGGTATCGATATTCCCATGGTATTTGCGGAGGAGAGCAGTCAGATCTGGATGCTCTCCCTGGGAGACATCGACAGTAAAGGCCGGCATTCTACCGGTCCTCTGGATGGAGAAAATCAGGCCAGAGTGGTCTATGCGGAATACGGACCCAGGGATGAAAATTGGGCTACCGTGGCAGAACTGTCGAAAAAATGGGTGTATGTAAAGGTATCCCCCGGATCTTTTGCGGATGTTGCTGCTACTTATCAGGTCTCCAGCTACGGTATTTATGCGGCCACCGGGGACGACGCCGGACTAAATTGTATGGTTCCGGGATATATAGCGCCGGGATGTGCGGCAGAGGGACGTTCCACGGTTTACCAGAATGTGGGAAATTATTATACGTCTGACAGTTATAGACAGGAGATGGCTTATCTGAAGCAACAGGATAGTGTCCGATTGTACTATTTTGCAGCTTCTGATTATCAGGATGGCGATTTGGAAATTTGGATCGACACGATCAGAGAATATGATACTTCGGGACAGACCGGAGAAAACGGGGTCACGGACTGGAAGCTGCCGTCGGAGGCGCAGGATTTCTCCGCAGACATGCTTACTGCGGAAGACGGTTATTGGATCCTGAGTCAGAGCAACGGAACCGCCCAGATGAAACTTCCGCTTCTGTCCAACCAGCCGGTCTGGAATGGGAAGGTGGCGGCAGATCTGACGACAGAGGAAGCGGATGCTTATGCAACAGCACAGAGACGGGATATTATGACGAATGTGGGAGTCGTATTCGATCTGTCCGAGCGGGCAGCGCAGGAGACTTATGCCCTGCTTGATCTCGATGGGAACGGCAGTGCAGAGCGGATCATATTGCGGCCCCAGATGGCACAGGCAGTAAACGAGCTGGACCATTCGCCTCTGGACAAGTATGTATTTGAGGTGAACACTACAAGAGGCGAGACGCGGACAGCACAGAATCTGGGGAACAGCATCTATGCGTTCAGCCCGGATGGCAGACAGATACTGCTGGCACTGATGCGTAGGGACGAGTTCGGACAGTGCGAGAGTTTCCTGTTCAGCTATAAGAACGGGGAACTACAGGAGGTAGGAAGCTTCGCGCAGGATATCCGGGAGATCTGGGTGGAAAACGGCCAGATCATCACCACCCAAAGCTATGATTATATCCTGCAGAGAGAGAATCTGCGGATCATATACCGCATCGGAAGTGACGGAAGGCTGGCGGAGATCCCCGCAGACCGCTATGATCTGCCGGAGCAGGCGGTCCTGCACGGACTCAATAAGGATCTGGAAGTCTGCCGGACTCCGGATGCCGGCAGCGAACGCTTTACCATCAACGCAGATCACGGAGTCTATTTCCTCTATCTAGATGCCGGCAGACAGTGGCTCTGCGTGGAGACCGAGAATGGTGTCACCGGGTGGCTTAAGCTGGCGGATTACACTTATGAGGAAGCTTGGGCGACTTTTAATGACTTGATGCCATATGGTGGGTGATAAAACTTATACTGGAAACAATTGATAAAAATAAAAAAAGTTTCCAGTATAAGAGAAACTTTTACCTTAGCAGATAAAAAATAGGCATTGACAGAAATGGTTTACAGGATGTAACATAAAAACGTTACAACTTGTAAACCATTTTGCGTTATAAGACATCATAGATACAACGAGAACAGAAAGGAAGGAATTGCAATGTCGGAATATACCATGGGTGCTGTTGAGATGCGTTTTGCGGAGATCATCTGGGAGCATGAGCCGGTCTCCTCCGGGGAACTGGTGAAGCTGTGCGAGCAGGAGTTAAACTGGAAGAAATCCACGACCTATACAGTCTTGCGGCGCCTTTGCCAGAAGGGGATATTTATCAGTGAGAACGGTGTCGTTACTTCGCTGCTGTCGAAGCAGATGTTCCAGGCGAGACAGAGCGAGGAGATCATTGAGGAATCTTTCGCAGGATCTCTGCCGGATTTCGTAGCGGCATTTACTTCCCGGAAGAAGCTGTCTAAGAAAGAGATCAAAGAGCTGAAGAAGATCATAGAAAATAACGGGGGAGCAAAGGAGTGACAGGGATGGCAATGATGCAGATACTGATCAGAATGAGCATTCAGGGAAGCATCATCGTAGGAATCGTATTGATCCTCAGAATGGTATTTAGAGGACTGCGGATCTCCTACCGCTACTGTGTGCTGCTGTGGGGAATCGTCTTTTTCTATCTCATATTTCCCTGGAAGATCTGGCAGTATGCAGACACCGCCCAGGGAACCCTCTACTGGTTCACGGTATCCCAGGGAAAAGTCACAGTCATCACCGAGGAGCAGCTGACGGCATAAATTTTTTAAAGCGTTATCAGCACCCCAAAACACTTAAAATTGTCTGTGCGTATACCCGGATTGAAAAATCATTTGGATGATTGATGCAATTTCCGGTTAACTCCAGATAATTTTTTTTATGGACGACAAGCTCGCGGAACATGGAGTGCACCGGAGCCACACAGATACCTTTTAATTCCGCGGCAATCTGATAAAGAGCATCCTGCTGCGCGGGAAGTTGATTATGCTGGAAGCCGCGTATCTCCGGATTCGGAATCATAGGAGATACCAGCAGAAATTCACAGTCGGGATGTTCACTCCGAATCGTCTGAATAATGGACAGAATAGCTGCCTTGTAAATTTTAGCAGGTTCCTGCATACTATTCATTCCAAAACCTAATATCACAAGATTCGGATTGCAGGGACATACCAGTTCTTTTGCATTTTCCACGCCCCATTGTACGGTGGAGCCTCCAGCAGCCCGATTCTTTTTGATAATATTACTTTGCGGATAGCGGTGCTGTAAGCTGTTGCTGACAAGCTCTGCCCAGGCGGGCTGATAAGGGGCGTGCCAGAGAGTAACATGATAATCTTCTAAAGTGACCATATCTATTGCAGATTCATTGCAACCGCTGGCTTCCCAGCCAGCAGTAATACTATCTCCATAAAATACTAAATGAAAATCTCCACCATTCTGTAATTTTTGCATACTTTGCGGCAGAAGAGAAGAACTGTCGACTGGAGAAAAACTGTCCCAGACAGTTTTATGTGTATACGTAACGAGTATTTGCCAGCGGTATACATCGGAGACGACTTCCATGTAATGTTTTCCATCCGGTAGACGGACCCATGCTGTCTCGGGAACTCCGGTAAAGGGTTTACAGTAAATGTCACGGGAAAGAATGGGAATGCGGGAATGCTCTGTAAGGATCAGCCTGGAATCTTCCCGTATGTAATCTGTCCCCTCTTCATAAAAGACACTGCTGTCAAAGGATGTGACAGACAAAATATGTTCCGGTTGATAGAGTAACTGACCACCGGCAATGTGTCCTTCAGCATCTTCAGAAAAGCAGATCGGCTCCTGATATACGAAATTCCCTTCCCAAATACGTGTCAATATTCCCATAATCATGTCTTCCTTTCAAATCGTTCTTTATTACCAATCTTCTGATTTGTATATTTTACAAGAATATTTCCATTACAAAATTGGATTATTTTGTTCTATTTTAAAAAATTACTATACTTTGACCGGTTGTTTTTCCTGTATTATGATAAGAGAGAAAGCATGTCCGGGAGGTGCGTAGAATGAAAATAATACACAGTTTCACAATGCGTGTTCTGATGATTATGGTCTCGTTGTTACTATTGTTTTGTGCGGTCAGTACAATAGCATGGTATCGGAGTTTTACCCAAGAAGCCGTGGAAACAGCAGAAGAACATATGGATACGGTGATTGAAACATTGAATGAAATGTTTGATGAAAAATTGCGGGAGATTGATTATACAACTGCGTTTATTTCAAATAAAGTCCGGACAACGCAGAATGACAGTATTGTTCAGTTCCTGACGGCTTCGGAACCGAATATGCAGGTTGCGTCCAGACAGTCGGCACAGAATTATTTATTTAACCGGTGCAATTTTAAGGCGTATTTGAATGGAATGGCAATCTATGGGCTGGATGGAAGAACCTGTACCTATGGAATTACGACACCCTATGATGAAGTGGCGGATACGGAATGGTTCGAGAGCATAAAAAACGGGGAGAAAGATGTAGTGTATCTGACACCACGGGCGTATACAGAAAAACAGCCGTCTCCCAAAAACAGCTATGTATTTTCAATTGTTCGTCCTGTATTTTATGGGAGCCGGATCGTGGGAGTTATCAAAGCTGACATCAAGAGCAGCTTGTTGGAGACGATATTTGATATCCGGGAAATGAAAGGATATTCACTTTATGTATTTGACAGAGATACCAAAGAGACTGTGTACAGTCCGGAAGAAACGAATTTCTTAAATGTATCGGATTTCTGTGATTCCATACCGGAAGGAGATGGAACTTTCACAAAAAGACAGGGCGGGGTGACCTGGCTGGTTGTTTATACTACTTCGGAAGTTGCACCGTGGCAAATCGTAGGTGTGGTACAGCAGAGTACAGTTCTCGCCGGTTTTTTGCAGGTTAGGAATCAGATGACGGTTATGGTGATCTTATTTGTCATTGTGTTTGCTTTAATTGCTTTTGTAGTCTCTTATTATCTGACAAAAGATCTTCGCAAACTGACGGGAGCAGTGGAAAAGATTGGTGATGACTGCTTGGAATTGCCGATATCTATTAAACGTAGGGATGAGGTAGGAATTTTATATCAACAGATTCGGACTATGTTGGAGAGAATCAGGGATCTGATTACAAATATTCGCAAGGTGGAGGAAGAAAAGAGAATTTCTGAGATTGAAATGTTGTCCATACAGATCAATCCCCATTTTTTGTATAATACATTGCATACTATAAAGGTGTTATCTATTATGCAGGGGGTAGAGAATATCCAGACAGTTTCAGATGCGTTATCGAGAATGCTTCATTTGAATTTGGATGCTCGGAAATTTATCAGTATTGCCGAGGAGGAAAAATATTTACAGGATTATCTGGATATCCAGCAGTATAGATATGTCGGGAAACTGACCTATAGTATTTCCATTGAAGATTCGGTAAAAGGATGTGTATTGCCAAAACTGCTGATACAGCCAATCGTGGAAAATGCATTGCAGCATGGAATCTCGAAGGAACAGTCGGTAGGTATGGTACAGATCAGGGTATATGGAGAAGAGGAGGAACTTCATATACTGGTACGGAACAGCGGACCGGAATTTCCACCGGAATTATTGTGCCAGCAGCATTATTGCGGAGGCGCATCGAAACATATCGGCTTGCAGAATATATCGAGACGATTGAATCTGTTATATGGAGAAAAAGCGGAAATGCGGATTGTATCTGGAGAGAATCTGCTGACGTCCGTGGAAATCATTCTTCCCAGGAGCAGTCAGGATGAGGAGGAAAAATACGATGAGAATAATGATTGTAGATGATGATTTTCTCGTAAGGACAAATCTGAAAAGATTGCTTGAGACATCAGAAAAGTGCAGAAATGCAGGATATATGATAATAGCAGAGGCAGCAGATGGGGATCAGGCGTTACATCAGATAGAGATGACAGAGCCGGATGTTATCATATCAGATATTAAAATGCCACAGATGGATGGTCTTGAATTGCAGAAAGAAGTTAAAAGGGAACATCCTGAGATCTCAATGATCATGCTGAGCGGCTACGATGACCTGGATTATGTGCGACAGGCATTAAAAAACGGAGCAATTGATTATATCTTAAAACATGAACTGGATGAAAAGGTATTAGTGCAGGTATTGTCTAGAGCAGAAGAAACGGGGAAGAATTCTGGGAAAGGTGAGGATTCCATTACCGCGGACAATCAGGTGGCACTTCGGAGGAATTTTATGATGAATCTTTTCTCCGGGTGTTATCACAGCGAAGAGGAGATCAGGTTTCGCTCCGGTGTGCTGGGACGAAAAATCGCTATGAAAAATGTATCTGCGGTCATCATAATGGTTCAGCCAAGGAAAGAAAATGTAATTTCTTCCTATCTGCGGGAGTATGCAATTTTAAATATTATTGATGAGATTTTACAGGATTATCGGATGGGAATCTGCTGTCATGTTTCGGATGAGAAATATGTTTTTATAATGGATTATGAAAATATTTATAGTTATCTGGCAAGGAGTGAACTTTTTCGGGAAGTACAGACAAGAATCAGCAGTTGTCTGAAAACCTATCTGAATTTGGAAGTTAGTTTATATGAGGGAGAAGTTGCAGGATCAATACTGAACATCCCGCAATCTTATCTTGGAGCGGAAAAAGTGTACGAAAATCGCTTTTTCCCGGAGGCTGTCGGACCGCAGAAAAACGCAGTCCCATTAGATATATTATCTGTATTTGATGCAGCACGGGAAGGACGGATGGTATCTGCAATCCGCCAGAATAACCGGGAAGGGGCGGAAGTACTGTTGAATGATATATTCAAACAGTTGGGAACAATGCAGCCGACCGTAGATTCTTTACAGAATTTCTTTTTGGATTTATTGAGTACATTGAAACGTGCATGGATTGAGAGAGATATTGATCTGAACAGATTTTTTGATCCTGTGAATCCACAACAGATTTTTCGGAGCTTTAAGAATTTGCAGGAAGCTGAGAAATGGTTTCATAGTATTATGAAAAATGCTTTTGAAGCTGCACAGAGTCATGCACAAAGCCCCGAATCTCCTTATGTGGAACAGGCAATTGGTATCATTCACAGAAAATATGCGCAGGAGATATCCCAAAGTACCGTTGCGGATGCCATAGGAATCAGTGCTTCTTATCTGAGCAGGTTGTTTAAGGAGGATCTGAATATAGGGTTTTCGGATTTCCTGTGTGCTTACCGGATTGAAAAAGCGAAGGAACTGCTAAAAGAGAACAGGTACAGCAATAAAGAGATCGCACGTATGACCGGATTTCAGGACGATGCGTATTTTGCCAGAATATTTAAACGGTATACAGGGATGACACCGAAGGAATATCGGAAGACAGAGGAATAAAAAGTACAATTTTTTCACAAAAGAATCCAATTTTGATAAGTACTCACTCCACTATAATCAAATCATGAGGAACCACTCAAATATATTTTTACAAGGAGGATTATCATGAAAAAGGGTATAGCATTAGCACTGGCAACTATGATGGTAACATCTCTTGCAGCATGTGGAAACACTCAGGATGCAGTTACATCGGAGAGTACACAGCCCGCAGGAACAGAGACAAAGACGGAGCAGGTAAAAACGGATACAGAGGTGCCTACCGTCACCATGTTGACTTTCACCGACTGGTATAAATCCGGTTGGGAGGCACTGTCAGATTATATTGATCAGAACGCCGATGATTTGGGCTTCCGATTAAAGATTGACATTATCGCAGGAGGCGGCGAAGGTGAAGAACTTGTAAGAGCTAAGTTTGCAACCGGTGATCTCCCGGATCTGTTACAAACCTATGGACCGAAGTGGCTGGATCACAATGCCGGCGTATTGGATCAGATCGTCCCTCTCGAAAATGTAGATATGTCTGAATACAGTCAGGATCAGCTGGAGGAAGGACATTATATTTATAACGGACAGCTTTATGCAGTTCCTATGGATTCCACTTCACTGGTAGGTATTTTCTACAATAAGGATGTATTTGCGGAAGCGGGAATTGAAAAAGCACCCACTACATGGGACGAGTTCCTTGATTGCTGTGAAAAGCTGAAAGCAATCGGTGTGACACCTTTATATTATTCCGGAGCAGATACCTGGACACTGCAGTGTATCACACACTTTGGATTCAACGAAGATGTTGTGGAAAGCGGACTTTCTTATACAGAATTTTGGAATGAAATGAATACGAATAAACGTCATTATTCCGATGCCACAAATTTTAAAGATGCAATCATTATGTCCAAAGAAATGGTAGACAAGGGATATGTTAACAGCAGCTTCCTGTCAGATACCTATGATATGGCACAGACTGCACTGGCAGAAGGTACCGCCGGTATGTATTGCAATGGTACCTGGGTATATGATGAGATCGCCAGCAAGTATCCGGAATCCGCAGACAAGATTGGATCCTTTATCTTACCTTTGTATGAGAAGAATTATACCTGCTCTTCCATGCCCGGTTCCGTTGTTATGACTTCTGCATGCAAGGATCAGGAATTAGGTGAAAAAGTGCTGAATTTCCTGGCTTCTTCTACCGCTCAGCAGATTTATGCTACAGCACAGCCCGGAATCTACCTGAATCAGAAAGTAAGTTGTGAACTTCCGGAAGCATATCAGACTCTTTATGATGAGATGCTGAAAGGAAACAGCATGGAAGTATGGCAGAACGGTAATGTATATGGCTATGGTGATTATCATATCCATGTACAGGATTATCTGGCAGGTGGTATGGATATTGATCAGGTCATCAGCCTGTTAGACAGTGATACCGCAGATAATGCAAAAGCAGCCAATGATCCTAACTGGAATTAGAGCCAGATAACATTGGATGAGAATGGATAACTGGAGTGCTTGCACTCCAGTTATTTTTATAAAACATGGACAATATAAGGAGAAAACTCTTGGGACAGACGAAAAAATTACGAGGACATTTGAAGAGTCCATATGCTTATTATCTTATGCTGCCTGCATTGCTGGTTTATGCACTGCTGTTTGTTTTACCTGCACTGTCAGGTCTGCTGTTATCGTTTTTTAATGTAAAATCTTTTAAATTATCCACGATTACATTTGCAGGCCTTGAAAACTATGTAACGGTATTGCGGAATCCTTATTTCAGCATTGCTATCAAGAATACGTTACTGTTTGCAGTGGTAACGACTTTAGGAAAAGTAATCTTCGGAATGGCATTAGCGCTGCTGGTGAATCAACGTTTTCATGGCGTGAACTATATGAGAACAGTTTTCTTCCTTCCGGCGGTACTGAATAACGTTGCTGTGGGACTGGTGTTCCGGTCTATGATGCATCCTTCCGGATTAATCAACCAGACATTGAGTGCGATGGGGCTGGATATGCTAATGCACAACTGGCTTACAGATGCGAAGATTGCCATTTTCTCCTGCGCGTTTGTAGAAATATGGAAATGGACTGGGTACACCATGGTTATTTTCCTGGCAGGACTGCAATCTATTGACAAGACCTATTATGAGGCAGCACAGCTGGATGGCGCGACTTACTGGCAGCAGCTTCGGTCTGTGACAATACCTCTGATCATGCCCGCGTTGAATAATGCGGTCGTTATCAGTGTAGTAGGTGGATTAAAAGTTTTTGATATCGTACAGTCACTGACGAATGGCGGTCCCGGTAATGCGACCAGCGTGTTCGGAACGCTGATTTATTCCTCTTTCAGCAGCGGCAGCTATGGACGGGGATGTGCAGCCAGCATGATTCTGACATTCTTTGTATTGCTGATTGCACTGCCGACGAACCGCTTTATCTCCCGTAAGGAGGTGGAAGTATGAGAACGCCTGCAAAAAAGCATACTCACATTCTACGAACTTTGTTTGGCTTTGCATTAAGTCTGTTAATGCTGGTCCCCTTTGTAATGATTGTACTGAATTCTTTTAAAAATAAAAAAGAAGCGGCACAGATGGGACTGGCATTGCCAAAACAGTGGAACATTATTGAAAATTATCGTGCAGTTATGGAGACCGGTGTGGTGCATGCATTCAGAAACAGTTGCATCGTGACATTACTGTCAGTGCTTTTGATTGTTCTGTTTTCTGCATTGGCAGCATTTGTATTACAGAGACGAAATACAAAAGTAAGTCAGAAGATCATTACGTTTTTTGTGATAGGACTTATCATTCCGGGACAGATTATTCCGACTTATATGTTGTGTAATTATCTGCACTTAAAGACATTTATCGGAGCGGCAGCAGTGCTGACAGCAGCCAACCTGCCACTCGGAATTTTTCTGTATATCGGAGCATTGAAGTCGATTCCCAGGGATATTGACGAGGCTGCCATTTTGGACGGCTGTGGTACATGGACATTGTTTTTCCGGGTTATTTTCCAGCTGATGAAACCCATGACGGTGACATTGTTTATATTGACTTTTATGAATATCTGGAATGATTTCGGAACAACTATTTACTTCCTGAATACTTCAGAGAACTACACGTTACCGCTTACGATTTATAATTTTTTCAGTACGCACAGTTCGGATTGGAATCTGGTGTTCACGGATGTTGTGATTGTTTCCCTGCCGGTGATTATTGTATATTTCTGTGCACAGAAACAGATCATGTCTGGAATGACATCCGGTGCAGTAAAGGGGTGACGGTGTGAAAATAGCGTCCGAACAGCAGGAAAAACGACAACAGGCAAAGGACCGATGCAAATATCGCCTACAGGGGGCAGATCCTCACGGGGCGTATCCTACAGGGATTGTAAGGTCTTCATACTGGAAATTTTATAGTGGAGAAGAGGAACTGCCGGTATATGATACGCCGGTTACACATGGGGGACCACAGAGTTTTGTGGTGATTCCGTGGGGCAGTAGAGATTTTACAGCAGAATCACTGGTTCCGGTATGGGACGCAGAGATTCTGCCGGAAAATTTACATATTGCTGCAACAGTGGAGAACCACAAAATTCATTTTGCTGATACAGAGTCTGCCAATTTGATGATTGAGATAAATAAAGGCTATCAGCATCCTCTGGCAATTTTCCGGGCGGAATTTAAGAATATTGATAATCCAGAAGATCCGGAAGTACTGTATTTTGAACCGGGAATTCACAAAATTCGCACGTTGGAGTTGCAAAGCGGACAGACAGTTGTGCTGGCACCGGGAGCGATTCTGACACCGATACAGCCGGATGAAACAGATGAAATACTGGTGGAAAATGATTGGGCAGGAAAAACAAATTATCAGGATCTTATTTCCGCAAATAAGAAGAAAAATATTCGAATCTGTGGTGCGGGAATAATAGACCTGACAGCATTGGATTGGCATGCACGGAGAAGCATGGTTTTCTGCGACTGTGAAAACATAGAAATTGAAGATGTTATATTTATAGGTGCAGCGCACTGGACGCTTCCGTTTTTCGGCTGCAGGAATGTTCATGTGAACCGGGCGCGATTGTTGGCATATCGGGAGAACAGTGATGGAATTGATCTTGTAGATACGCAGAATGCGTTGATTGAGAATTGTTTCCTGCGGACAGGAGATGATGCAATCTGTTTGAAAAGCATGGCGCTTACAAAGCAGGTGGAGACACATGATATTACAGTGCGAAAATGCATTGTATGGAATGATAAGGTTCGCGCTTTCGGTGTAGCCGGAGAATCCAGACATGATATATATAATTCAATATTTGAAGATTGTGATGTGCTGCACAGCATGGCAGATTGGACAACAGAAGTGGGAGCACTTGCAGTATATATCTGCGATGCTGCAAAAGTACATCACATTGTATTTCGTAATATTCGTGTCCGACAGGAAAGTAATTACGCAATTTGCTGTGTAATTACAAGAGATAAATGGTCTTCCGATGAACGAGCAGGTCAGGTAGAGGATATTCTGTTTGAAGATATTATGTTGCCGGAAAATTACAGCATATATCTGAGAGGGTTTTCTGAAGAGCATAAGATCAGAAATTTGTGTTTTCAGGGAGGTGATCTTGAAAACTGCGGACAGCACATGGAAAGGATGGAATTTGTAGAGATTAAGAAAACATAGGAGGTACGGATTATGAGGAAAATGATAGCAACGTGGTTGGGAATATGTATGATGTTTATTTGTTCAATAACTGTCACTGCAAAAACATTAACGAGCGATAATATGCCGGAAAATCTTCCACAAAAGTACCATTCCATGCAATATTCTGTGTTAGCTGATGGACAGGAAGTTGGCGTGTATAATGTTGGAAATAATGCCTGGGGTCAGGAAGTATCAAACTGTCAGCTTATATCTGATAAAAGTGTTAAATTAACCATAGACACAGCGTTTAATTTTTCTGAGTTTACGGTGTTACCGCGAACTGCTAATGCATCATATACGCAAAACGGGAGAAGTATAGAACTTATTTTGCAGAGCCCTCAAAATATTACACTTATCTTTGATAATAACTTTCAAGGTAAGGCATTGCATATATTCTTGCAAAAACCTGAGACAGAAATACCGGAAGAAACTGATAGTGATGTATTATATTTCGGTCCCGGATATTATGATTATTCCGGACAGTCTCCGTTGAAGATAGAAAGTGGAAAAACGCTTTATCTGGCAGAGGGAGCTGTACTACGTGGGCGTGTGGCTGTATTGAGCGCTTCGGATGTAACGATATGCGGGCAGGGTATTTTGTTGAATGACTTTACGTCGAATGATGAATATGACAGCGTTGCACTTGCGATAAAAAACAGTAGCAATGTAAAAATTAAGGACATTACAGTGTTGCGATGTGAAAAATCCTGGAGTGCATTTATGTGGAAATCAGATAATGTGTCTGTTGAAAATGTGAAAATAATTAATCCACAATATGCAAGCTCTGATGGATTTGATATTGCAAACAGCCATGATGTGATATTTGATAATATGTTTATTCGATCCTGTGATGATAGCATTGCGATTAAAGGAACTGGCAATAACGGATATAATCCAGCTGAAGATCCAGCGCAGTCACCAGCCAATTATAACATTACAATTCAGAATACCCAGGTCTGGAGCGATGCAAATAATGCACTTGGAATCGGGGCAGAGACTGATGCCGCCTATTATGATAATATAACGTTTAAAAATATAGATGTTCTATATAATTACGATGATTATTCATACCCGGATCAGCTTATGGAGAGATCTGCATTGAATATTTGTGCATTGAATGCCACCAATATTTCAAATGTGACTTATGAGGACATCAGAATAGAAAAAGCTAAGAGACTGATTTCTATTACGATGCCGGATAGCTTTTGGTTTGGAAGCTTACAAGGAAATTGGAACTGGAATGGGAAAATATCGGGAATAACCTATCGAAACATTGTTTCTTATTCTGATGGAAACAATGAGATTCAGATGTTGGGAAGAGGCACAGAGCATATGATTTCTGGGGTGACTTTTGATAACGTAGTAATTAAAGGACAAAAGCTTGGTTTGAGCAGCAGACTATTAAAAATCAATAAGTACACAAAAAATGTTCAAAATATTGTGAATGGTTCACTTACGGAGATTCAGGATGGACCGTTTGGAAGCAATGTACATAAAATTGCAGAAGAATATTCTCAGTCACAACAGGGGATAAACGAATGGTATTATCGTACATGGACAAATGGTGTAGGCAATGCAGACATGAATTGGAACAGTGATGGCAGCGGACATTGGAGAGGAGTACATAGTTATGATGCAATTTGGATGTATGATGGTATATTATATCTACATCCCGATACAAATCAGACGATGTTAGAATGGAAAGCCTCTCAAAAAGGTAATATTCAGATAACCGGCAATGTTCGGAAATATGATATTCTTGGCGGAGACGGAGTGGTAGTGAGCATTTGGAAGAATGACACACTCATTTGGCCTGAAAGTGGATGGACAGCAATAGGATATAATGACAATGTTGGTTTGAAGCATGATATTGAAGTAGATGTAGAGCAAGGAGATATTATTTCCTTTAGAGTAGATGAAGGGATGAACAATGCGTATGATACAACCATTTGGACACCGGTTATCACGTACAATTTCTACCGCGAATATTAGAATACGGGATCCGTATATTGTGGCAGATAAGGAAACGAAACAGTACTTTTTATTTGGTACGACGGATTCGGATCCGTGGAATGGAGAAGGAGAAGGATTCAAGGTCTATCGCAGTGAGAACCTAGAAGAATGGGTGGAGGAAGGATATGCATTCAGACCACCGCAAAACTTTTGGGCAAATAAGAACTTTTGGGCACCGGAGGTGCATAAGTATCTTGGAAAATGGTATTTGATTGCCAGTTTTTATGCAGAAGGGCATCACAGAGGTGTGCAGATATTCCGGTCGGAGAACATTATAGGACCATACACCGCTATTTCTGACAAACCTGTCACGCCGGCTGAATGGGATTGCCTGGATGGAACTCTGTATGTAGAGAATGGGATACCGTGCTTGATATTCTCCCATGAGTGGACACAAATTCATGATGGTGCTATCTGCGCAGTGGAATTAACAGAAGATTTAACTGCTGCAAAGGGCGATCCGGTGGTATTGTTTCATGCAACAGATGCATCGTGGAGCGTACCGGATACCGGGGATGTGGTGCAGGCGGAAGGAGAAAATTATGTCACAGATGGACCGTTCCTATTTCATGAAAATGGAGTATTGAAAATGCTTTGGTCAAGCTTTGCACAAGAGGGTTATGCGTTAGGCACCGCTTATAGCCTGAGTGGAAGCATTCGGGGACCGTGGAGACAAAATCCGGAACCAACCTGTCCATTTGGAGGTCATGGAATGTTGTTTGAAGACTTTTCAGGGAGACGTTTATTGGCATTACATGCGCCGAATACCTCCGGAATGGAAAGATTGCGGCTGATTATCTGGAATTCAGCCACCATACCCCAAGATTCAGATACCCCGCGAACGTAACCCACAGCAAATACAAAATATTAATTCTTTATGAAATTAGGCATTTTGATTGACATATTTTTTGTAGACAGCTAATATGACATTAACGATAGGCAACTTGAGTGCCTGCCAAGCGCAGAAGTAAGGTATTGTGCCAGAGAGCAGTGCCTTATGAGCTTTATAAGGGTTTGACATTTACCACAATCTGGCTAGAGACCGTAGGTCTTGAAAGAAAATGTCAAAGGCTCTGCTATATCGGCAGAGCCTTCTTTTTTAGAGGAAATAAAGTAATAACATACTGATTATGGAAAAGAGGATCAATGATGAGTGAAAAATATAAATTGAGCATTTTAGCGCTGACTGCCTGTCTGTTGACGGGATGTGGCGCTGGGGAAACGATTGTTTTGGAGAATACGACGGCGGAGAAGCAGCCGACAGAGCCGGTGGCAGAGACATCTGCGGAGACTATCACAGAGACAGCTTCTGTTACGACAGAGGTTCCGCAGGAAACCACAGCACAGGAAAATCCGGTTGCTCCCAAAGAAATTACCATAGACTTCACCGGAATTGCAGAATTTCACCCGGAGGGGACACCCACGCAACCCTATTCCCTGAAGATTCTGTCAGAAACGAATAATGATGTTACCATGGCGTATGAGTGGTACGACGCAGCCGAAGACATTTCTCTCCCCATGATCGGTGAGAACTGGGATTGCTTCTATGACGAGAACTACACCTACCAGTGGGACGAAGGAAAACTGAGCATTTTTGACGGCGAGAACTGCCTGTATGTACTGGAATACCCCACAGACAAATGGTACGTCAACGGCAATAACGCCCGGCTTGAGAACGGTATCTTCTATGGGGCTTCGGTAATGAACGGCTATGCCCAGCCGGACACCTGCTTTATGTTTGCCTATGATCTGGAAAATGAGAAGCTGCTGTGGCGAAGTGCAGACCAGACCTACAACAGCATGAACTTTCTCGTGAAAGGGGATGTGATCTTCTGCGGCTATGGCTTTACCGCAGAGGATGATTATCTCTATCAGCTGGATAAAAACACCGGAGAAGTGATCGACCGCCTGCCCCTGAAAAAGATGCCGGATCTCATGGCAGTGAAGGATGACCGGTTGTATGTGCATACCTATAGTTATGATTATGTGATTGGGATATTTTAAATTGAACATATCAAAATAATTAGCATCAGTTAATGAAATTGTGATAAAAATATCGTTTGTGTAAATGCTTGTGGGAGGAGAATTCAGGTAAGGAAAATGAACGAAAAGATGACAAAAAAGCAGAAAGTAGTATTTGCGGTTGTGGCAGCAGTGATTGTGCTGGGGATAATTATGTCTTACATATTTTTGATGAAAAATCAGCATATAGACAGTATACCTGAAGAAAAAAAGATGCCTGCCATGAGTGATACAGAAGACTATGAAGTACGTGAAAGTGATGAAAGCATTCAAAGCAGCGAAACAGAAGAAGATTATTATATGACATCTACAGGAGTAACAGCAGAGGAGCAATTTGCTGAAGAGATTAAAAATGATGTTTTAAAGCATGATTGGGATGCGCTATCCGAGAAAATTTCATATCCTATTGCAATAAATGGTACTACGGTTAATAATCGTGAAGATTTTTTAAAACTCGATATTGATGGAAAGCTGAATCAAGAATTTGTAGAGGCTATTCGTGCTGAAACATGCCGAAAAATGTTTTGTAATTGGCAAGGGGTGATGATGGGGGATGGACAAATCTGGTTTGACAATGTTTATAAAGGAACAGGACCTTGGAAACTATCAATTATCGGAATTAATAATATGCTCGAGACAGAATCGGAAGATCTGAATGCGGAAGAAACGATAGAGCCAGATCCGGAAATAGCAGATGGCAGTGTGGACGAATTATCCATGGATGAGCTCAAAGAATTGCTTTTTGGTGAGTGGAAAGTTACAAAATTGCTTGGCTTTACACACGTACAAAACGATTATACGAATTATCCGGAAGGACATGATATCATAGGCAATCATATTGTGATAAATGAAGATGTATTTTCCAGTGAAGGGCTTGAAAAATATGAACGTTATCAATGCGAGATTTTAGAACCTTCTTATGAGGTATCTCCTATAAAAGAGCGTAATTTAATCTATTATAATGTAAAGGAAGCTATAAAAGAAGATCCGGAACTATATGATTGGATTCTGAATTATGGTGAATTTCAGGATTTGGAAATAAGAGGCACGAGAGATGGAATAAAACGGCAGCCTCCGGCAGTGAACATAATGATTTCCGGTAATACACAATTTGTTATTCTTACGATGGATTGTGCTTTTTACCTGTTGGAAAAAGAATGATATTGCAATGATAATTGTGGGAGGAACAAAAAATGACCAAAAAGCAGAAAGTAGTATTTGCGGTTGTGGCAGCAGTTGTGGCAGCAGTGCTTGTGCCGGGGATAATTTTGTCTTACGTATGCTATCATTTTATTTATGGGACAAGAATCACTTCCCGGGAGGGAGAAGCATACCACAAATTAGAAGGAAAGGGAGTCTACAGCCCGTTAGCGGTGTTTCCTTCCGCAGATATGGATACCGTTTCACAAGATTTTTATTATCAGACCCGTGATGAAATATTTGCCGCAACCTGCCAGATCTATTTGGAAAATCAATATACCAGGGAACAGTATGAGGCAGAAACAGAGCGTCTGCGGAATTTGGAATTTTCTTATCAGGATCAGACGAATATGCTCTATCAGGATGAAGAAAATTATTGCAGCGTTGCGTATGTGGCAATGGCAAATTGGATCGACCGATATGAATATGCCATCACGCTAGACGACAGTAATACCATTATTTATGTTTATCTGCAGAACATGGATGCGAAGGACATACATATGCAGGCTGATTACCTTCCGAAATATTTTCAGGATAATAATGCCGGAAAGCATCAGGATACAGACCCTATGACCTCGGATTACAGAAGTTTCTATGCGTTCCGGATAGGAGATCATTATATAGACTGCATGGACTTGGCAGATCAGATTGAAATCGCCGATACCGAGCCGGAGACTCAGGCAGCGGATGTAGCACAGGAAGTTGAATCTAATTAATTTCTACAAAATAATGGGGAGTAGCTAACAGATTGCTGTGCGTAATATTTGACAGTATGTTATTCGTTATAGGATAACGGAGTAATAGGCATACTATATAATATCTCTGTCGGATCCGTGACAGAGATATTTTTCAATAGTGTAAATAAAATTTGACAAAGTAGATATAAATGTTTAATAATATTTACATAAGGAGATGGGATTATGCCGAAAAAAACAATAGTGTTGTTGCCTGAAACAGAAAAAATACTTGAGCAAATGGGACTACAGATAAAGTATGCAAGGCTGCGCAGAAAATTGACGTCGGAATTGGTTGCGGAAAGAGCAGGAATCAGCAGAGCTACTTTAGTATCCATAGAAAAAGGCTCACCTTCTGTGGCAATGGGGTGCTATGCGGCTGTGCTTCATGCATTGAATTATATGGATAAGGATTTACTGCTTGTTGCTAAAGATGATGAATTGGGACGGAAATTACAGGATCTTGATTTGCCTGTAAGAAAGCGCGCACCCAGGAGGGGATAGGGAGTGGATAAAGAAAAAAAGATTTTTGTTTTTGCTGATTTTCAGCCTTATCACGAAGAAATTATAGGTACAATCTATGTTTCGCAGACGAGAGGAAAGGAATTTTATTCTTTTGAGTATGATCAGAAATGGCTGGAAAAGGGAAATATGATATTAGATCCCGATTTACAGATGTATAAGGGAAGGCAATATATTCACGATGATAAGAAGATATTCGGAGTATTTGCCGATTCCTGCCCTGATAGATGGGGACAGCGTCTGATGAAACGCAGAGAGGAATTGCGTGCCAAAAATGCAGGTGAAAAACCTAGAAAGCTTTTAGACAGTGATTATCTTCTGGGAGTGTATGATGAGGCAAGAATGGGCGGATTGCGTTTTAAAACGGAGTTGGAAGGTGAATTCTTGTCCAATGACAGGGAATTTGCAACACCACCGTGGACGTCATTAAGAGAACTCGAACAGGCATCGATTGCGTTTGAAAATGATGAAAAGGGGCTGAATGAGAAATGGTTAAAGCAATTACTTGCTCCCGGATCTTCTTTGGGAGGGGCGAGACCCAAAGCCTCTGTGCTGGCGACGGATGGCTCACTTTGGATTGCCAAATTTCCGTCTAAACATGATGATTTTAATTCCGGGGCATGGGAAATGGTAGTACATGAACTGGCTGTTATGTGTGGACTTAATGTTCCGGAGGCAAAAGCTGAAAAATTTTCCAGATTGGGAACGACATTTCTTGTAAAGCGATTTGACAGAATAGAAAGCCGAAGAATTCACTTTTCTTCAGCAATGACTATGCTTGCTAAAAAGGATGGTGCAAACGCAGCGGACGGAAGTAGTTATCTTGAAATAGTTTCTTTTCTGAAAGCAAACGGAGCAACACCTAAAAAAGATATACAGGAATTGTGGAAGCGTATTGTGTTTAGCATGGCAGTGTCCAATACAGACGATCATTTTAGAAATCATGGATTTATTCTGGAGGAGAAAGGGTGGGTACTTTCTCCGATGTATGATGTGAATCCGGATATTTATGGAGAATTTTTATCACTGAATGTGGACGAAGATAATTCTGCGATAGATTTTGATTTGGCAATAGAGGCAGCGCCATACTATGAGATATCAACAGAACAGGCGAAGAAAAATGTCACAGCCATTAGAAAAACGGTAGCAGATAATTGGCGGTCACTTGCCGGAAAATATGGAATCAGCCGTGGGGAAATCGAAAGAATGTGTCCGGCATTTCAGGGGGATGTATAGATATGTAAACGTCAAGGCTGTTGCGAAATAATTAAGAATCCATGCTGTTAAGTTCATTTGGAGAAAGCTGCACCAGCCTGGTGCAGAAATAGATTACAATCGGCAATGGCAGATCAGCACATTATGAAAACTCTTTCACCGGTTCAGCCACCACACCCCCAGATTCAGATACCCAGCGAACACAACCCACACCAGATAAGGCAGCATCAGCCATGCGGCAGGCTTCGAGATGCGGTAAAAGGCAACGGTAGTGGCGAGAATCAGGATCCATAGAGCGACCAGCCACAAAAAGGCGAAGAGATACCATCCCAGGTTGAAGAACCAGATGGACCAGAAAAAATTAAAGATAAGCTGTACAGCATACAAGGTGAGGGCTTTTGTGTCCTCACCTTTTTGCATGACAACGAGGTAAGAGGCGATTCCCATGAGGACGAACAGGATGCTCCACACCACCGGGAAGAGCCACATGGGCGGCGTCAGGGGAGGCTGATTCACTGTTTCAAAGGCTTTCATACCGTCTTTGGTGATCCAGGCGGAGAGTCCGCCTACCGCCAGAGGGATGGCAACGGCAGTGATGAGATTTTTCCAGGGAATATTGTGAAATTTGTCGGAGAGTTGCATGGGAGCCTCCTTTGAAAATACGATTTTGCATGTGTCAATATCCGTGTATGGTCTGATTAGTATTGTATGAAAATGAGACAAAAATTATGTATCTCACCATAAAAAAGGATAAAAATTTGGGACTTTCGGCAAGCTGTGGTTTTGGTGTATGATTAAGATTGTAATAAAGCATTATGACTATCAGAAACAGGAAATATCCAAGAAAAGGTAATAGGTAACATAGATATGGACACAGAACACACACAGGGTTCCCTGACAAAAGAGGCAATCCGGCTGGCGTGGCCGGCGGTCTGCGAATCCTTTTTTATCGCACTGGCGGGTATGGTGGATACTTTTATGGTGAGTACGCTCGGAGCCAATGCGGTGGCAGCGGTAGGGCTGACCACACAGCCGAAGTTCCTGGGGCTGGCACTGTTCATCGCAGCGAATGTAGCAATCTCCGCCCTGGTGGCGAGACGATTTGGAGAGAAGAGGCAGCAGGCGGCCAACGAGATTCTGGTGATGACGATCTGCTTTTGCATTGTGGCAGCGGTGATCATCAGTGCACTGACGGTGGGCTTCGCGGATCAGATCATTGAATTCTGCGGATCGAGTGAGGACACGCATGCCATGGCGGCGAGATACTACCGGATCATCATGGGTGGCATGATCTTCAACGTATTGTCCATGGGAATCAATGCGGCACAGCGCGGCGCGGGCAATACGATGATCGCTCTTAGGACGAATCTGATCTCCAATCTGGTGAATATCTGCGGCAATTACCTGCTGATCAACGGCCATTTCGGATTCCCGGCACTGGGAATCACCGGAGCCGCCATTGCTACGGTATTCGGTACGGTAGTGGCATGCGTGATGAGCATCGTCTCGATCTGTCCGAAAGATGGATTTATCAGCATTCCGTATATGATTAAACATCATATTAGATTGCGGATGGAACCGCTGCTGGAGATCATCAAAGTCGGCTATTCCGTGTTTATTGAGCAGGTATTGATGCGTATCGGATTCATGTCGACTGCTATGATGGCTGCGAAAATGGGTACGGAAGCCATGGCGGCACATCAGGTAGGCATGAATATCCTCGGTCTGACGTTTTCATTCGGTGACGGTATGCAGGTAGCGGCGGTAGCGTTGATTGGACGGAGTCTGGGAGAACGTGATCCGGAGAAAGCGAAAAGCTACGGAGCCATCTGTAGACGTATTGGTCTGGGAATCTCTGTCGCACTGGCGGTTATCTATTTCTTCGGTGGAGAGACCATCTACCGGATGTTCTTTAGAGAGGAAAATATTATTGCATACGGTGTGAATATTATTCATTGTATTTGTATTATTGTTCTGTTCCAGGTGTCTCAGGTCATCTACATGGGCTGCCTGCGCGGTGCGGGAGATCCGGCATACCCGGCAGTGGCTTCTACGATCAGCGTTACTCTGATCCGTACGGCGGCATCCTATATTTTCGGGTTTACTCTGGGACTGGGAATGACCGGTATCTGGATGGGCATTCTGGCGGATCAGGTATCCAGATTTCTGTTTGCGTCGATTCGGTTCCGACAGGGAAAATGGGTGACAATTAAGATTTAATGAGCGCAGGTAATGAGCTTATGATAATAACAAAACTCCCGGAGTAATATCGCACCGGGAGTTCTTGCGTTCAAATAATATGCAATGAGTTACTGTGAGTTCTATTTCGTCTTCAATGTCTTTTTCATGGCGGAGAAAGTCTCTGCACTGATCACATGCTCGATACGGCAGGCATCTTCGGCAGCCACAGTGGGATCCACACCGATGGAAGTCAGCCAGTCCGTAAGAAATGTGTGACGTTCATAGATTTTCTCTGCGATTTCCCGCCCCTTATCCAGCAGGGTGATGTAGCCTTCCTTGTCCATTTCAATATATTCCCCATTGCGGAGATTCTTCATAGCGACACTGACGCTGGGCTTGGACACACCCAGATCGTTGGCAATATCAATGGAACGGACAACACCGTTCTTTTTCTTCAGCACTAAGATCGTTTCCAGATAATTCTCAGCAGATTCCTGTATTTTCATGTAATGACCATACCCTTCCCATACATAGCATTTTGAACCGAAATACCTGCTCTACATGTGGAAACTTAACCATCCGCAGGCATTACAATAAGAATAGCAGAAAAGGGTAGGAAATGCAAGATTTCAACTTAATGAGAAAAAATATCAATAAGCAATTCCTACGAGATTTCTATGGAAAAAATCAAAAAAATATATTGACAGTAAAAAAAGGTTAGTATATACTAACCACGTGAATTGAGAATGAATCTCATTAAGAGCTAATGAGAAACCACAAGCAGTTCAATACTATTGAAGGGAAGGAAGTGTGTATGATGCCCCTGAGTATGGTAGGTACCGGTGAAGAGAACACGATCCAGAGGATCGGCGGCAAAGAGGAGACGAAGAAGTTTTTGGAGACCCTCGGATTTGTAGTAGGTGGTAAAGTGACAGTTGTGTCCCAGACCGAAGGCAACCTGATTGTGAATATCAAGGAATCAAGAGTAGCCATCGGCAAGGATATGGCCAATAAAATCATGGTGTAGCGGGAAGCTGTACCAAAAGATGCTAATAGGAGGAGAAAATGAAGACATTGAAGGAAGTTCCCTGCGGACAGACCGTAAAGGTAACCAAACTGAATGGTGAAGGGCCTGTTAAGAGACGTATCATGGACATGGGCATTACCAAAGGTGTTGAGATCTATGTGAGAAAGGTTGCTCCTTTGGGAGATCCCGTGGAAGTAACTGTCAGAGGCTATGAGCTGTCTCTTCGTAAGGCAGACGCTGAGATGATTTGCGTTGAGTAAATGATCTTTTTTTTAGCAGGAAGGTTAGCTGAAGCTAATTAGTGAAAGCTAATCACATTCGCAAAAAGGAAGCTCTGAAAGAGCGTTTTGCGAATTGGGTCTGAATAGTTATTAAATGATTTTAGAGGAAAGAGGTAGAAAAATGGCAATTAAGATTGCACTTGCAGGTAACCCTAACTGCGGTAAAACGACACTTTTCAACGCTCTGACCGGTTCCAATCAGTTCGTAGGTAACTGGCCCGGCGTAACCGTTGAGAAAAAGGAAGGTAAATTAAAGAAACAGTACGGCGGTAACGGTGATGACGTGATCATCATGGATTTACCCGGTATTTATTCCCTGTCTCCGTATACTCTGGAGGAAGTGGTAGCACGTAACTACCTGATCGGTGAGAGACCCGATGCGATCCTGAACCTGGTAGACGGTACCAACATTGAGAGAAACTTATATCTGAGCACACAGCTGATGGAACTGGGTATCCCCGTTGTCATGGCTGTCAACATGATCGATATCGTGAACAAGAACGGCGACAAGATCAACGTAGGCAAGCTTTCTGAGAAGCTGGGCTGCCCCGTTGTTGAAATCTCCGCTCTGAAACTGACCGGTATCGAGAACGCTACCAAAAAAGCGATCGAACTGGCACAGAAGAAGAGTGCAGCAGTTGCGGTACATAAATTCGCGCCTGAGGTTGAGAGCGTGATCGAGACCGTAGAGAAGAAGCTGACTGATGTTCCCGAGGAACAGAAGAGATTCTTCGCTATCAAGCTGTTAGAGAAGGATGACAAGATCCAGGCACAGATGAAGAGCGTTCCCGATGTATCTGCAGAGATCAAGCAGTTGGAAACGGCTATGGATGATGACACAGAGAGTATCATCACCAACGAGAGATACACATACATTTCCTCTATCATCAAAGAATGCTACACCAAGAAGGAAGGCCAGAAGTTAACGACTTCCGATAAGATCGATAAGATCGTGACCAACAGATGGCTGGCACTGCCGATCTTCGCAGTGGTTATGTTCATCGTATATTATGTATCTGTTACCACCGTTGGTACATGGGCTACCGACTGGGCAAACGATGGCGTATTCGGTGATGGCTGGCATCTGTTCACCATCGGAACCGGCGCTTATGAAGAAGCAGCCGAGCCGTATGATGATGCAATGAACGTGATCAACGCATTCGTAGAAGCTGACGGTGATGAAGCTCTGGCAGCAGTCATCGATAGCGAGTCTGAAGACTACGATCCCGCAGCAGCAGTAGCAGCTGTTCAGGAGTTCGCAGCAGGTATCGATGCATCCGCTACCGCAGATTACACCCTGGAAGATGAAGAGACTCTGGCAACCGAGGATGTTACTTACACCGGTGCTGAGCTGGCAGAGGCAGTTGATGTATACGCAGCAGACGGTGCAGAAGCTCCCGATCCCGCAGACTACGGTATCTGGGTACCCGGCGTACCTGCACTGTTAGAGAGCGGTCTGGATGCGATCGGATGTGCCGACTGGCTGAAGGGTCTGATCCTTGACGGTATTGTAGCCGGTGTCGGTGCAGTGCTTGGTTTCGTACCCCAGATGCTGGTACTGTTTATCTTCCTGGCATTCCTGGAGTCCTGTGGTTACATGGCACGTATCGCCTTCATTATGGACCGTATCTTCCGTAAGTTCGGTCTGTCCGGTAAATCCTTCATTCCTATGCTGATCGGTTCCGGATGTGGTGTTCCCGGTATCATGGCTTCCCGTACCATCGAGAACGACAGAGACCGTAAGATGACGATCATGACTACCACATTTATCCCTTGTGGTGCTAAGCTTCCTTTCATCGCCATGGTAGCAGGTGCTATCTTCGGCGGCGCAGCATGGGTTGCTCCTTCCGCATACTTCCTGGGAATCGCAGCAATCATCTGCTCCGGTATTATCCTGAAGAAGACCAAGATCTTCGAGGGCGATCCTGCTCCTTTCGTTATGGAGCTTCCCGCTTACCACTGGCCTACCGTAGGTACGGTACTGCGCAGCATGTGGGAGCGTGGTTGGTCCTTCATCAAGAAGGCAGGTACTATCATCCTTTTGTCCACCATCGTTGTATGGTTTACTACTTATTTCGGATTCACCGAGGACGGCTTCCGCATGCTGGCTGAGGATGAGATCGATATGAGTATCCTGGGCAAGATCGGTCAGTGCCTGGCATGGATCTTCATCCCTCAGGGCTTCGGTAACTGGCAGGCAACTGTTGCATCTATCACCGGTCTGGTAGCAAAGGAGAACATCGTAGGTACGATGGGTATCCTCTACAGCGCAGGCGAAGGTTCCGTATATGCTAACATGGCAGCTACCTTCACTGTAGCAAGCGGCTATGCATTCCTGGCATTCAACCTGCTGTGCGCACCTTGCTTCGCAGCTATGGGTGCGATCAAGCGTGAGATGAACAATACCAGATGGTTCTGGATCGCTATCGGATATCAGTGCGGTCTGGCATACGTGGTATCCCTGTGTATATATCAGATCGGTACGCTGATCACCACCGGTGCTTTCGGTATCGGCACTGTAGTAGCATTCCTTCTGATCATCGGCTTCATTTATCTGCTCTTCCGTCCTTACAAGGAGAGCACCACTCTGAAGGTTGACAGCAGGAAGGTTGCATAAGTAAAATAAGAGTAAGGAGGCAGTCTATGGGAACCGTAGTTGTATTGGCGATACTGGCCGGTGTAGTCGCATTGATTGTCCGCAAAATGATAAAAGACAAAAAGAATGGAAAATCCATTCAGTGCGGTGGCGATTGCAGCCACTGCGGAGGTCATTGTGGACACTAAGGAACAGGTAAGCTATCAGACCACGAAAATGCAGAGAGAGATCATATTGACCAAGCTGAAAGAAAAAGGCTGCCGCATTACAAAACAGCGTCTTCGGCTGATTGATATTATCCTCCAGAACGAATGCTCCAGCTGTAAGGAGATCTTCTACCGGGCATTGGAAGAGGATGACAAGCTGGGAGTCGCAACTGTATACCGCATGGTCAACCTGTTAGAAGAGATCGGTGCTATCAGCCGTAAGAACATGTATAAGGTAGCTTACTCTGAAAATTGCATGATGGAAAATGCCTGTACCATTGAGCTGGATGATGGTTCGATACATCATCTCTCAGCAAAAAAATGGAATTCCGTGATCCGGGCGGGACTCAAGTCGTGCGGATACCTCGTAGACCAGCGGGTGAGAAACGTGACGATCAGACCGTGCGAGTGTGCGGAACAGGTATGCTAGAAATTAGAAACAATTAGAAATAATTAGAAATAAGTAAAAAACCGGTGTGGGGGCAGGAAATCTGGATGGACAGAGCTGTTTCCTGCACCGGTTTTATTTATATGGGTGGCAGGATAATACGAATCTGCATGAAATTTTGACAGATATTGCAGCAAAAAGGAAGCCTCGTAGAGGCGATTTTGCGAATGGGGTTCTGAATAGTTATTTTTTTGAAAGAAAAACAATAGGAGCGTGAAAATATGGGAACCTATATTATTTGCGGTATATTAGTAATAGTAGTCGTGGCAGCATTACTGGGATCCAAAAAGCACTTTAAGGGAGAAGGCGGATGCTGCGGCGGAGGAGGCGATGTGAAGATCAAGCCGAAACACTTAGACACTATCGTAGCAACGAAAAAGCTTCAGATCGAAGGAATGTCCTGCGCAAACTGCCAGAACCGCATTGAGAATGCCCTCAACGGCATGGCCCAGGTCAATGCCAAGGCAAGCTTCAAGAAGGGCGAGGCGATCGTAAAACTCGGCGCGGACATCCCCGAAGAGGAACTGCGCGAGGCTGTGGAGAAGCTGGGATATAAAGTTACTTCTATTGAAATGGTGTAAATTGAGAGTTAGTGAAGAAGCCACGAACGCCCGCGGCGAACGGAACATCACGCCTTGATGTCGCGTCTCCGGGTGTGAATTTTCTAATGAAAAGTGATACAGTGGTTCTCATCATGACGGGGTCGCCTACACGCGCCATCCATGGCGCGGATCGGCTGACGCGGACATCGTGTCCGCTTTCCCCCCCTGTCTATCAGCACTTTTCAAGAAAATATCAACACCCTCCGACAGACATCGCGGCATGACATTCCGTCCACCGTGGGCATTCTGTGTTTTTGGGTCTATGCAAAAAAACTGAGTTGTGAGATACTAAATTTGCTGCAAATAACACATAAAAAGCTGAATATGGGTCTATAGGGAAAAAACTGGCTCTGAGATACTCATTTTGAAGAAATTGAGTATCTGGAAAGCAAATTTTTCTCTATAGACCCATGAAATTTTTCAAGAAATCAGTAGCCCCGGCTGGGTATAAGAATAAGCAGGCCGTAAGCAGACGTCGGTACTTAGCGAGGGTACTTTCCTCGCTTATGTACCGCTACGCTCTGCGACAGAGCGCGAGCGTGCCGCGTTTCTTATACCCTGCCAAGGGCTACGGGATTATTTCACTAACTTTCAATTTACATCTCTAATGGAAGGTGAAGGAATCGCCGTCCTCCACGATGCAGATCATAGTCTTGCCGGTATTGAGGACGATCTCATCACCATTGTCGTCGTAGTACCTCGTGGCGCCGTAATCGGAGGTCTTCTCCCAATTCACGTGAATCCCCCGGCCGTTCGTAAAGAACCAGCCATCTCTCGTGGTGTCGTGGCATTGGAATGCCAGGTACCCCTCGCCCAACTCTTCATAAAAGGTATTCTGCACCAGAATATTCTTGAAAGTCAGCTGCTTGCCGGTCAATGCATCGATATGCGGTCCGTCCGTACTGCCGGACAGATGCTGGGAACGATAATAGAGACCGTCATCTTCATTGAATTCAAAATAACATCTGGTCAGAGGGTAACACCCCGACATATCGATATAAGTGGCATCCTTGGCCTTGGAACCGTACTGCCCGAGCGTATTGGGTTCAGCCTTCGTGGCAAAACGGAAATGCTCTTCGTCGGACAGCCCACGATATTCCAGACTGTAGCCTTTTTGGCCGATCACCCGCAGCAGACCGGCCCCGGAAGCATAAGCATTGTGAGGCTTGTTGCGATCCGTGGTGCGGAAAAAGGCTCCTTCATCCGTGCCGGAGGTACCGTCGATATCCTGCGTGTCCGGCTGTGCCAACAATTCATTGATGAAAAAAGGCCCTCCGAAATGCACCAGGAACGCATCCCATTCAAATGCCCAGTAGGCATAATAATCACGCAGACTCCGGATGTTGCCGATCTTGTCCAGATCATCCCAGCCTTCATAGACTGCCATCATACGCGTCATGCGGTTCTCAACATTTGCTTCATAGAGAATGGAAGCCTCGGACAGACTATATTGAGGGATCGCGGCAGCCTCATTGGGGATCATGACAGCAATAGGGCGCGTGGCAGCAACATCGGCATCCACCCATTCATTGGTGAGACGACTGCGCACCATTCCCTCGGCGGGTGCCACCGAATCATCTTCTACCACGATCGTCACAGGATCCGGAAGCTTCTCATCGGGATCCGTCGAAGAAGCAGGACTGTTGTCCGGCAGGATCGGACTGAAAATATTATCGTTATTGTTCTGTGCGCCGCAGGCGGTCAGCAGCAGAGAAGCGGACAGCAGAAGCGCGGCGGCTCTGTGCCAGGTCCGTTTTTTATTATTATGAGAAATCATGTAAAAGTCACCTCGACCGTAATCCGGTATTTATCAAAATCGTTACCGATCACCAAAATCTATCAACCAATATCCCTAATCAGATCACAAAAAATCCATCAAACCTTATCCCTGATCAGATCACAAAAGTATAAATGATCACGCCGCAGAAAATACCTAACAGCGCACCCATGAGCACCTGCAGAGGTGTATGTCCCACGAACTCCTTCAGCTTGTCATGAGGGGAAATCTCGCTGCGGCCCATATCCTCGAAGATCTTCATCATATCATTCAGCACCTGCGCCTGAATACCGGTCTCGCGGCGGACTCCCATGGCATCGTACATCACGATGATCGCCAGGATCAGAGAGATGGCGAACTCGAAACTGCCGGCACCGTATTCGTAGCATGTCGCAGTGACCAGTGCACATACGGTAGCAGAATGCGAACTGGGCATTCCGCCGCTGCCCACCAGACGCTCCGCCACGAATTTTTTGGAAATGATCAGATGGATCAGAGTCTTCAGGATCTGTGCCACGAACCAGCCGCAGGCTGCAGTCAGAAAAATATGATTACTGAAAAATTCTTCAAAAAAAGTCATAAATAACCTCGTTTCTGCCACGCCCCATTTGGAAGGACAGGCATATATAAATTCAGTATAATCCAAAAGAAGGAAAAAGTACAGTGCCTGGCTTGAAATGATGTGGGAAGAATGGCTTGAAATGATGTGGGAAGAAACGTATAATAGTGTCATGTGGAATCTTATAACCAAAGCCTAAGGAGACCAGTAATGAGCCTGTTGAGTGTAATAGTGCCCTGTTATAATGAAGAGGAAAGTGTAGCCCTGTTTTACCGGGAACTGACGAAGAATGATCCTTTTTTCAAGGAAAAAGAAATAGAACTGGAGCTGTTGTATATCGATGACGGTTCCAAAGACGGTACTGTGCGGGAAGTGAAAAAGCTGATCGAGCAGGATCCGCGCGTGCATATTATTTCCTTCTCCAGGAATTTCGGAAAAGAAGCCGCCATGTTCGCCGGACTGGAAAAGTCGCGGGGAGACTATGTGGTCATGATGGATGTGGATCTGCAGGATCCGCCTTCCCTGTTGCCGGAAATGTTCGAATATATCTGGCAGGGATATGATTCCGTGGCTACCCGCCGCGTTACGAGAAAAGGGGAGCCGCCGATCCGCAGCTTTTTCGCCAGAAGATTTTATCATCTGATGAAGAAGATATCCCAGACCGAGATGATGGACGGTGCCAGAGATTACCGCCTGATGACCAGACAGATGGTGGATGCGATCCTTTCCATGCGGGAGTATAACCGTTTTACCAAGGGAATCTTCGGCTGGGTCGGTTTCCGTACCAAATGGCTGGAATATGAAAACGTGGAACGTGCCAAGGGAGAGACCAAGTGGAACTTCTGGAAACTGCTGGTATATTCCATAGACGGGATCACTGCTTTTTCCACAGCACCGCTGCTGATCGCCTCTTTTGTCGGGATCCTGTTCTGCGTGATCGCTTTTCTGATGATCGTATTTATCATTGTGAGGAAGCTGATCTTCGGTGATCCGGTCTCCGGCTGGCCTTCCCTGGTGTGCATTATCCTGATGACCAGCGGCATCCAGTTCTTCTGTACCGGTATTCTCGGACAGTATCTGGCGAAAGCCTATATGGAAGTAAAACGCAGACCGATCTATCTGGTAAAGGAAGAAATCTAGGCATTTTGCTGTTACAAAACAGGGGGTAAATGTAACATTTTTGCTTTCTTAACTATATTTTAACGAGAAAAAGTCTTTTCAAAAAACGACAGTTATGATATTATTTCTCTGTCAGTCACGGTAGGAGAGCAATACTCGACAAGTATAAAGGGGGACTTGTTTTGGATATTGTAGCAGTAAAAGATTCTGAACTGGAGAGATATGTAACCAAAATCATGCTGGAGATAGGGGTGCCGGCGCATCTGAAGGGTTATCACTATTTACGTGATGCAATTATTTTGTCAGGAAAAGATATGGAAGTGGTAAGCAGCGTTACCAAACTTCTGTATCCTACGATCGCAAAACATTTCAAGACCACAGACCAGAAAGTGGAACGCGCCATCCGGAATGCCATTGAGGTATCCTGGACTCGGGGAAATGTGGAGACATTTGAGAAAATATTCGGATATTCAGCAGCCAGCGGAAGGAACAGACCGACGAACAGCGAGTATATCGCACGTATCGCGGACAACATCCGACTGGATTATAAGGCTATGTAACATATTGAATTTATTCTTTTTAAATTTTTTAAATTAGGAAAGTTAACGTTTCGATGCAGTATTCTTTCTTACACACTGACAGGGCCGCATGCCGGAAGAGATTTACGGTATGCGGCTTTTTTATGCTTTTTCATGCGTGCCACGTAATATTTGTCAAGTCCCGATAAATATGGTAAGATGATAACGATTCAGAGCAATAGAGAGCCTGCCCGGATCCACGGAGCGGGCACCGGGAGAAAACATGACTTTTCGGATATCGGATTTACTGATCAGAGGCTGTCTGATCATCATCGGGCTGACGGAAGTCGCCCATTTGGCGGGCTGCCTGCTGGGGTGGTCTTTTTTGGCTGTAACGGAGCTGCTGCTGGCGGAGATCGCCGTAGCGGTGCTTGTATTGATCTTGTCCGGTCTGATCGCACATAAAAACAGCATTATCGGAAAACCGGCACCGGAGAACAGCAAAACGAGCGGAAGACAACAGATTTTGACAGTAGTACTTGTATTTTTCATTCTGCTGCAGGTACTATGGATCCTTACGGGAGAACGTGTGTGGACGGACGGCGATATGACGCTGGAGACCGTCAATACCTTCCTGAAGGAGAACAGCATCTATACGGTGGATCCCCTCACGGGGGAACCGTATACACAGGGCATGTCTTTCCGTCTGAAGCTGCTGTGCCTGCCTACTCTGTACGGAACCATCAGCCACTGGAGCGGTATGGCCCCTGAAACGGTAGTATACCGGCTGATCCCCTGCCTGACTTTATGTATGGGATACCTGGCTTACGGCAGGCTGGGTGCCGTGCTTTTTGATCATAATAGAGAAAAATGCAATATCTTCCTGATCATAGTGGGAATACTGTTCTGTGCGGGGACTTACATGCCCGGCGTGGACGGATTTGATATTTTCTACGGAGGTTTCCGGGGAGTGACGATCCGTGCGGCGGTGCTGCTTCCGTATCTGTTTTCATGCCTGTTCGAGAGAAAATATCTCGGTGCGGTGCTCTGTATCCTGGCGGAAGCCTGTATGGTCTGGACACTGTACGGCGCGGGAGTGTGCCTGCTCGTGACGGTGGCATGGGTGGCATTACGGTGGCTGTGGACAATGTGCAGCCGCAGCGATCATAAGAAAACACAGGCTGTGAAGACAGCACCGGGAGAGGAGGACGCAGAATGATGACACTTCTGAAGTCCGCTACGAACGGATGGCTCGATTATACGCAGCATGGAAAATATGCAGCATTGCTACTGGCAGCTATCCTCTATCTGGGGTATTGCCTGTGGAAAAGCAAAGCAGCAAGGAACGGTGGGAAGCAGCCGCTGTTCTATTTATATGCAGTGCTGATCACGCTGGTCTGCATCTGTCCGGTGACAGCGGTGATCCTGATGAAATACCAGACCGCGTTTTATTCCTATGTATGGATCTGGGCCGCAGTGCCCCAGACAGCACTGATCGCCTGGGCATGTACAGAGTTCCTGTATACCCTGTGGAGAGAAAAAAGTATCCGGAATGTGGCAGCCACGTTGCTCCTGGCGGGAATTGTGATCCTGAGCGGGAATCCGGTATCGGACCGGACCGGTTCACAGCTGACACAGGTGGAGGCACCCCGGGAGACGCTGAGGCAGCTGTCGGAATATCACCTGGAAGAGAGCGGAGAGACGGAATATAGCCTATGGGCTCCGAAGGAGATCCTGGCGGCGGCCAGGGCATACAGTGCCGATATCCATCCCGTGTATGGGAGAAGCATCTGGGATGCCGCGTTGGGAAGCTATTCGTACGACACCTACGAGACATGGCAGGAGGATCTGTATCTGTGGATGAACCATCTGGAGGAGACCGGTGAGCCGGAGTATGTCCGCACGGAGGAAAATACCGGTGAGCGGACCATTGATTTCAGAACCTGCCTTGACAGTGCGGCGGCCGCAGGAGTAGACTACATTTTACTGCCGGGGGATCTGCCGGAGGATACCGTGGAAAAATTGCAGGAGACCCTGGGGACAGACACAGAGCTGAAGACCACAGCAGGATATTACCTGATAGAAATCGGATAGAAATCAGATAGAAATCGGATAGAAGCCGGATAAAACCGGCCTAGAATTCAGATAACAGAAGGATTGCAATATGGAACAGGATTTGATCAGTATAGTGGTACCGGTATACCGGGCGGAAAACTATATCGAAGAGACGCTTGACTGTGTGCGGACCCAGACCTATACGAACTGGGAGCTGCTGTTAATAGAAGACTGCGGGCCGGACCGCAGCAGACAGCTCATCGAAGAATATATCCGGCGGACCGGAGACCGGCGGATCCGGCTGCTGACCCATCCCACGAATCTGGGAGCCGCCAGGGCGCGGAACCTGGGAGTGAATGAGGCAAAGGGGCGTTACCTGGCTTATCTGGATGCGGACGATCTGTGGGTACCGGAGAAGCTGGAGCGGGAGCTTGCTTTTATGAAGGAGCAGAAGGCTGCTTTTGTGTTCACAGGATATGAATTCGCCGACGAGAACGGCATAGGAACGGGGAAAATAGTCCATGTACCGACGACCATAAATTATAAGGAAGCCTTGAAAAATACCACGATCTTCACCAGCACAGTAATGTTCGACATGGAACAGCTGTCAAAAGAAGAGCTGCAGATGCCGCAGATCAAGAGTGAGGATACCGCGTTATGGTGGAGAATACTGCGCGGGGGTACTGTAGCTTGTGGTTTGGATGAAAATTTGGTAAAATATCGGAGAGCGGGGAAATCCCTGTCTTCCAACAAGATAGAAGCTCTGCGCAGGATCTGGAATCTGTATCGTAAGGCAGAGGGAATGTCTGTGCCGAGTAGCGCCTGGCATTTCTGCTTCTGGGCAGTACGTGCGGTGAAGCGCAGAATATAGGAGGAGTTTGTGTTGAATACAAACGGTAATTATTATGTGAACAGATTGCGCAGGAGGGAATCCTTCAAGCGCTTGATCAATATAGGACTGTCGGCGATCTGCCTGTTCCTGGAAATTGCCCTGTTTGCCTACATGTGGCAGTTCCACTTCCAGTTCCAACTGGTAGACCCGCTGCAGAAGATCTGGTACCGCGGCTTCCTGCTGGAGAACGGCATCTACAGCGTGATCCTGATCTTTTTCTCCGTGACCTACGGTGGAATGCGTCTGGGTTATATGAAAAATACGGAGATCATATTTTCCCAGGTGTTTGCAACACTGATGGCGGATGTACTGATCTATGCCGAGCTGTGTATGATGGCGCGTAGCGTGTTCCCGCCGGATATGTTCCTGCTCATGGTAGTGCTGCAGATCGTGGCAGTGATCATCTATGCCAATATTGCGAATAAAATCTATCGTACGGCGTTCCCGCCCAGAGAACTCTTGCTGATCCATGGGGATCGTCCCATCGCGGACATCTGTAAAAAGTTCGAAAGCCGTAAGGATAAATACAAGATCACGAAATATGAGCATATCAAAAAAGGCGCGGCAGAACTCTGCAAAGAGATCCTGAGTGAGTATCAGAACGGTGAGATCAACGCCGTCGTGATCTGGGATATTAATGAGAAGGACCGCAACACTATATTGAAATTCTGCTATTCGCAGTCCATCCGTGTGTATGTAATGCCTAAAATATCAGATGTTATTTTGGTGGGATCCGAGGAATTACATGTATTTGATACGCCGATCCTGCTGACCAGAGAGTATTCCCTCAGCATGGAGCAGCGGTTCATCAAGCGCTCCATCGACGTGGTCTGCTCCCTGATCCTGTTGGTGATCACCTCTCCGCTGATGCTCCTGACGGCACTGGCGATCAAGCTGTATGACGGCGGTCCGGTATTGTACAAGCAGGTACGCTGTACCATCGGCCAGAGAGAGTTCTATATCATGAAGTTCCGCAGCATGCGCACCGATGCGGAGAAGGACGGCGTAGCCCGCCTGGCACAGAAAAATGACGACCGCATCACTCCGATCGGAAAAGTGATCCGCAAATGCCGTCTGGACGAGCTGCCCCAGCTGATCAATATCCTGCGGGGTGATATGTCCTTCATCGGCCCCAGACCGGAACGCCCGGAGATCATTGCCCAGTATACCGAAGTTATGCCGGAGTTCGCCTTCCGTATGAAGGTGAAGGCGGGACTGGCTGGATTCGCCCAGGTATACGGCAAATACAACACTTCTCCGTATGATAAGTTAAAACTGGATTTAACATATATCGAAAATTATTCTGTATGGCTCGATCTGAAGCTGATGCTTCTGACACTGAAAGTACTGTTCTGGCCGGACAGCACGGAGGGTGTCGAGAGCGAACAGGTGACGGCCTTCAAGGCAGAGTATGACGGCCGTGCGGAAAAAGACGATAACTGATCTGATCGTATGGGAATATGAAAATATGGGAGGAAGCCTCATGGAAGCAAGCTATGGTAAGGAACCCTTCGATCTGCGGCTGCTGCTCTTGCGGTTGGGCCGTAATCTATGGAAAATACTGGCGCTGACGATACTGGGTACAGTACTGTTCGGCGGCGGTTATTATGTCAAAAATGTGTTGCTGCAGCCCGATCCCGGGTATGCGGCTTCTTCCACTTATAAGGTAGAATATGTCGAGAACCCTAATGCGGCCGGTGCTTACTATATCAACGAAGCCACCTGGAACAGCCTGCTCCACACGGGAGAATTTCTGGATGGTGTGGAGACCCATCTGCAGGAAGCGGCAGAGCGCGGAGAGAGCGGTGCTGCGGCAGTGCTGGAACAGGGCAGAGACCGCTGGATCGAAGCTTTGTCGGCTGCCCTGCCTTCCGATTTCAGTATTCCGGTGACGAAGGCTACGACACAGGATCCCGGGGAAAGCATTGCACTGGCGTATGCTGCGGAAGAGACCATGTGCGGGGAGTTCGCTGAGAGTATGCCGGAGATCACGCGGATCAAAGTGCTGGATCACGGCGACTTCGCAGAGGCAGTGGTGCCGGATGTGCGTCCGGTACGGGCCGTGATTCTGGCGGCGGTGCTGTCCTTGTTTTTCGTAGTGGTGATCTTCCTGTTATGGGAGCTGTCCCGGGACAGCATCTGGCTCCCGACCACTCTCCGCAGACGGTATGGATTACACAGTCTGGGTACAGTGGAAAGTACGGGATTTGCGGAAAATGTGAAATATCTGCTGGAGAAAGCGGATGCCCATAAGATCGCCGTCTGCGGTGCCCTGCCGGAGGCAGATCCACAGGAGGCCGTGGACAGACTGCGCAAGCTGCAGCCCGCCGGTAGAGAGCAGACCAGCGGCAGAGTGCAGCCCATCGACAGAGAATGGATCGCAGTTCCCAGTCCGCTGCTATGCCCTGAGAGCGCAGAGACTCTGCGGGAGGCGGATGTGGTCCTGCTGGCAGTGCCGGCCGGAGCAACGGTGGGTAAGCGGCTGGAGGCTGTGCTGGAGTATCTGACCGCACAGGACTGTAAGGTGGACGGAGCCTTTTTATGGAATGCGGATGAGACCCTGATCCGGAGCTATTATTTTCTCCCTATGATTAGTTCCGATACAGCAGATAACGATATGAATACGAGAAATACAGAAATGGAACATACAAAGACTACCCAGGCAGAAGGAGAGCAGGCATGAAGGTAGAAGTACTGGCATCGGTAATGAACGCTTCTCTTCGTGAAACCGTACAACATATGAACCTGCAGTCCGATGCGGTGATCATCAACCAATGCGACAGACTCGGGCAGGAGGAAATGCAGATATCCCAGGAAAACGAAGAGGCACGAACCATCCGCTTCTACAGTTTCCCGGACCGGGGCATCGGCAGAAGCCGGAATGAGGCTATTTTGCGGGCAGAAGGAGATATCTGCCTTTTTTCGGATGCAGATATCGTGTATGAGGACGGATATGAAACGGCGATCCTGGCAGAATTTGAGAAAAATCCGCAGGCAGACATGATCATTTTCAATATCGAAGTTGAGGAATCCCGGCGCACCTACCACATCACGGAGCGGAAACGAGTGCACTGGTATAATTGCGGCCGGTACGGAGCGGTGAGCTTTGCGGTACGCAGGGACAGCCTGCTGGCATCCGGGAGCACCTTCTCCCTGCTGTTCGGCGGCGGAGCGAAATATAGCAACGGTGAGGACAGCCTGTTCCTGGCGGAGTTCCTCCGGAAAGGCTATAAGGTCTATACCGCGCCCGTGACCATCGGCAGAGAGGAAGCGGGAGATTCCACCTGGTTCCATGGCTACAATGAGAAATTTTTCCATGACCGCGGTGTACTGTATCATTATCTGTACGGAAGGCTGGCATGGTCGCTGGCACTGCGGTTTTTGTATGCCCATAAGGGGACATTGTGCAGTGAGGTAACGATAAAACAGGCGAAGCAGTGGATGCGGGACGGCATCCGCGAAGCCAGAAAGCGCGGCTGAGCCTGAACCGCGGCAGACACCGCAGGAGAATACGCGCGAACCGCGGCGGACATCGCGAGAGAATACGCCGGAAATTGAGACAGACATCGTAGGCAGGAAGGGGGTCCCACATGGGAAAAAGTGCACTGGTATATATTGTATTAACACTCGTAACGGTGGGATTCGGCTTCTGCGTGCGCAACAGCGCCTATACGGCAGGATACCTGTCGGGCAGGCGGATGTCTGGAGCACCGGTGGGGTACGACCGGCAACAGGCGAGAAACCTGGTGGCGGAGACCGCCGTATTCTGCCTCCTGGCGGGAGTCTCGGCCTGCCGTATTGCGGTGGGTGGTGACTACTGGGTCTACTGGCTGAAGTTCCAGCTGATCGACCAGGGACGCCATGTGTCCTATGAAAAAGGCTTCGTCGGGCTGGTGAAGCTGTTCCACTGGATCTTCGGCGAGGGCTCCTATCTGCCGATCTTCGGATTTTTTTCCCTGGTCACGGTGTTTTTCTTCCTGAAAGCACTGCATGATCAGGCGGACTGGTACGTATTATCCCTGTTTTTACTGCTGACCCAGGGCTTCTATTTTAACAGCATGAACTCCGTGCGGTATTATTTTGCACTGGCATTGGCCATGTATGCGCAGAAATACGTATTGCGGGGCGAGTACGGCAAGTTCATCCTCTGGGTGCTGCTGGGATGTACGATCCATAAATCGGTGCTGCTGATCATTCCGGCCTATATCGCAGCAGATCTGCTGTCGCGGGTACGACTGAAAAAATGGCACTACGCGGTCGGGATCCTCCTGATCTTATCCCTGATCTTCGGACAGGGCTTTTATCGGAATCTTATTTTTAAGTTTTATCCCTATTATAAGGATTCCATGTTCGACAACGGCCAGTTGTCCTATGTGAATATCGGAAAATGCCTGGCGGTGCTGATCCTGTGCCTGATCTACTGGAAGGACAGTATCCGGGATGATCGCAGGAACCGTTACTATTTCTATCTGAACCTGGCGGGACTGGTGCTCTATACCTGCGGCTCCTTCATCCCGGAGGTGTCCCGGGTGGCCTATTACCTGATCCAGTCCCAGATATTCCTGATCCCGGGCGTGCTATGGAATGCGAAAAAAGGGTGGTTCCGCAATCTGTGCATTGTCGGAGTCGTCGCGGCATATCTGTTGTATTTCGTAATGCTGTTACGTGGCATGTACGATGTGGAGATCAGATTGCTACCTTACCTGAATTGGATATTTAATTAAAAGAGGATTTGATTTATGAGAGTACTGTGGGTCTGCAATATCATGCTCCCGGTGATCGCCGAGGCATTGCATAGAGAAGCTTCCAATAAGGAAGGCTGGCTGTCCGGACTGCTGTCGCAGGTCGTGGACCGGGAAGACACCGGCATGACGCTGGCAGTGGCGTTCCCGGCACCCGCGGGGGAAGAGATCCCACAGAGTTTTGTAGTCCGGGTGCAAGGGGAACACCCTGCCTGTGTCGCGGAAGCCACTTCTGCTACGGAAGCTGCTTCTGCTCCGGAGGGGGGCGGTGGATATCTCGTCAGATGCTACGGCTTCTATGAGGATACCGTGCATCCGGACCGTTACCAGCCGGAGCTGGAAGAAGAACTGCGTAAGATCACGGAAGATTATGATCCGGATGTGATCCACTGCTTTGGTACGGAATATCCCCATACGCTGGCGGTCTGCCGTGCCTATCCGCATCCGGAGAGGATCCTTTTGGGGATCCAGGGCATCTGCAGCCTCTGTGCGGAAGCCTATTTCGCCGATCTCCCGGAGCGTGTGACGCGCAAAGTGACCTTCCGGGATCTGGTGAAACGGGACAGCCTGCGCAGCCAGCAGGAGAAATTCGCCCGCAGAGGTGTGATGGAGAGAGAAGCCATCGGTCTGGCGGGAAATATCACCGGCAGGACGGCATGGGACCGGGAGGTGACCACCGGGTGGAATCCCGGAGCACAGTATTATCCTATGAATGAGACCCTGCGCGCTTCCTTCTATGAAGGCAGCTGGGACCCGGAGCACTGTGAACCCCACAGCATCTTCGTCAGTCAGGGAGATTATCCGCTGAAGGGCCTGCATTATCTCCTGAAAGCATTGCCCGGGATCCGCAGGAAATTCCCCGATGTGCAGGTGTATGTGGCGGGAAATGATCTGACGGCATACCACACGCTGAAGCAGAAGCTGAAGATCTCCGCCTACGGACAGTATCTCCGGGATCTGATCCGGGAGGGGCAGCTGGAAGACTGCGTGCATTTCACAGGGAAACTGACAGAACAACAGATGCGGGAACGATTCCTCCGAAGTCATCTGTTCCTGTGCTGTTCTTCCCTGGAAAATTCGCCGAACTCCCTGGGCGAAGCCATGCTGTTGGGAGTGCCCTGTGTCAGCACCGAGGTGGGCGGGATCCCCAGTCTCTTCGACGGCGGAAGGGACGGCCTGTGGTGTGAAGGACACCGGCTGACAGAAACGGCTGAAACCAACAGAAATACGTCAGATACGGCTAAAAACAAAAATAACACGTGCAATTCAAAAGAATTAAAAACAACAGAATTGGAAAATATTGTAATATCCATGGAAAAATCCATTATCGAAATGTGGAGTTCCCCGGAGAAAATGCTGGAATACTCCAAAAATGCAAGAGAACATGCAAGAAAAACCCACGATAAAGAGAAAAATTTTGCAAAATTGCAGGAAATCTATGCAAAGATAGCGGAAAGGCAGGACTGAGAATGCAGGTGGTATTCGTTTCTAATTATTTTAATCACCATCAGCTGTCCTTCTGCGACGCATTGTATGAACTCCTGGAAGGAAGCTTTTGCTTTCTGCAGACCCAGCCGATGGAAGAAGAACGGGTGAAGATGGGGTGGCAGGCCGAGGAGAGACCGTACGTGCGCTATGTACAGGCGGACGGTACGACTACGGGCGGCCCGGAATGGCAGAACCTACTCCTTACCGCTGACGTGGTGATCTTCGGTGGATGCGATGACGAGAGCTACATCCGGGAACGCCTGGCGGCGGGAAAACCTATCTTCCGCTACAATGAACGGCTGTATAAAGAAGGACAATGGAAAGCCATCTCTCCCAGAGGACTGCTGCAAAAGTATAAAGGCCACACAAGATACCGCAAGGCACCGGTGTACTTCCTGTGTGCCGGAGCCTATGTGCCCTGCGACCTGGGGATCATTCATGCCTATCCGGAGAAAATGCTGCGGTTCGGGTATTTCCCCGAGACCAGAGAGTATGCGCCGGGGGAACCGTTTTCACGCAAGAAAAAAGGAAGCATCCTGTGGGCGGCGCGGATGATTGACTGGAAACATCCGGAGCTGGTAGTGAAGACAGCCGCTTATCTGAAAGAACATTTGGAAGAGATTCCTTTTCACATTACGATGATCGGCGGAGGAGAACTGGAGGAAGAAGTACACAGCCTGGCAGAAGAGCTTGGCGTGACGGATAAGATCACCTTCGCAGGCTTCCGGAGCCCGGAGGAGGTCCGGGCAGCCATGGAGGAATCGGAGATCTACCTCGTCACCAGTGACCGGAAGGAAGGCTGGGGAGCCGTGGTCAACGAAGCCATGAACAGCGGCTGCGCCGTCGTGGCGGATCATATGATCGGAGCGGCTCCCTGGATGATCCGACAGAGGGAAAACGGGATCCTCTATCACGACGGCTGTGAACAGCAGCTGCAGGAATACGTTGCAGAGCTGCTGCAGGATCCGGCAGAGTGCCGCAGACTGGGAGAAGCGGCGCAGCAGACCGTCCGGACGGAATGGAATGCACGGACCGCCGCGGAGAGACTGGTCAGACTGTGTCGTGAGATGGGCTTCCTAACCGGTGCCCCCGGTACCACATCTGCAGAGCCGGCACTACTTGCACCCGGCCAATGCCTTCCGGCACCGCCCGTCCCGGCACTGTGGGCAGACGGTCCCTGCTCCCTGGCCCCGGTGATCCCGGAGCGACGGATGTATCGATATTTAACGGAAAGAAATAAAGAGGACAGAACGTGAACAGTAATGAGACCAACCAGCCGCTGATCAGTGTGATCGTGCCGGTGTACAATATCATACCTTATCTGCCCCGCTGCGTGGAGAGCCTGCAGAAGCAGACCTATCCGGAGCTGGAGATCCTGTTGATCGACGACGGCTCCACCGATGACACCCCGGCGCTGTGCGACCGGCTGGCGGAAAATGACCCGCGTATCCGCGTTTTCCACAAGGAGAACGGAGGTCCCTCCTCCGCGAGGAACTTCGGACTGACGCAGGCCGCCGGAGCATACGTGGGATTCGTGGACAGCGATGACTATGTGGATGCCGATATGTACGAGCGCCTGTACCGGGCGATCGCGACTACACATATGCCCATTGCTCAGGTGGGCAGGGATGAGATCGATCAGGACGGCAACATCCTGCCGAACATCTGCGAACCGGTATCCGAAGAACAGGTGATCCCGGCAGAGGATTTCTTAAAAGAGCTGCTAATGCACCGGGGAGACTGCTCCTTCTGTACCAAGCTGTTGCAAAAGGATCTGTTCACAAAGGGAAAATTCCCGGTGGGAGCGCTGAACGAGGATTTCCACCTGCTGGTGAAGCTGCTGACGGACGAGGAGAACATCGTTCCCGGGATCGCGTGCATTCCGGGTCAGACTTATCACGTATTTTACCGCCCGGACAGCAACACCAGAGATAAAAACCGCTTCTCCCGAGTGTTCGCGGACAACATCGATAACGCGGATATGGTACTGCGGCTGGTGGAGGCGAGATACCCGGAGCTGACGGAGATCGCCTTCCGTTTCGGCGTCTTCCAGAGACTGGACTATATGCTGCATATTCCCATAGCACAGATGACCGGGGACAATGCGTTCTACCGCAGCGTCGTGAAGAGCCTGCGGAAGGGATGGTGGCGCGCCATGAGAAACCCTTACCTTACGAAAAAGAATAAGTGTTATCATACACTGTTCGCCATAGCACCGAAGGGGATCCGGGTGCTGCACAAGAAACTGAAGCACATATGAAGAGCACATATTCAAAGAAAGAATTGAGTTTCATGAAAAGAAAATTAGCATTTCTGGGAGCCATTCTCCTGGCGGCATTCATATTTACCTACGAGGGCAATACCTACCGGACCCATGCACTGGACGAGGAAGATCAGGCATGGATCGACGAGGCCGGGGAAGCATTGCAGAAGATCGTGGAAGAACGGGAAATTATGGCACTGGTCTATCTGTGTGATGAGCTGCCGATCCGCTCGGAAGCGGATAACAGCAGTGCAATCGCAGGCACCGCAACCAGCGGACAGATGGTGGAGATCCTGGATGTGGCCGTGGATGAGGACTATCAGGTCTGGGAAAAAGTGTCCGCGGAGATCAGCGGTAAGACCTATGTAGGATACATCCCCAGAGATCATCTGGCATGCTCCGACGAACGTTTTCTGGAATGGGAAGAACTGTATGGCATGAATCCAGGAGCGGAAGTGATGCTGGCAGAGGAAAATGCCACGGGCGTCTATGCGGATATCGAAGAGTTCCCGGAGAGCTACCGCCCGGCATTGCAGGCGTTGAAACAGCAGCATCCCAACTGGACTTTTGTGCGGCAGAATACGGGACTGGATTTCCAGACGGTGGTAAACAATGAATTACAGGGCGGAAAAAGTCTGGTCTATAAGAGCTACGGGGACTATTGCAAGGAAGGACAGCACAGTCCTAACTGGTATTTTGCATCGGAGGATGTACTGAAGTTGTATATGGATCCGAGAAATGCGTTACAGGAAAACGCTATTTTCCAGTTTGAACAGCTGACGTACAATGAAAGCTACCACACAGAGGAAGCTGTTAAAAATTTCCTTGAGGGAACTTTTATGAACAGCAGTCAGAACGCGCCCGGAACGGATATGAAGTTCTATCATATTTTCTGGACCATCGGTGCGGAGGAGAACCGTCAGGTCAGTCCGTTCCATCTGGCAGCCAGAGTGCTGCAGGAACAGGGACAGGGCACATCACCACTGATTTCCGGTATTTATCCCGGCTATGAAGGGTATTATAATTATTTCAATGTGGGGGCCTCCGGAAGCACCAACGAACAGGTGATCATCAATGGATTGAATTATGCCAAAAATAATAACTGGAAGGGAGCCTACTATTCCATTCTGGGAGGAGCGGAAGTAATCTCCGCGAATTACATACGGAAGGGTCAGGATACCTTATATTTACAGAAATTCAACGTATCCCCCACAGCCAGCAACCCGATATATACCCACCAGTATATGCAGAACATCTCAGCGCCCACCACGGAAGCCCTGAGCATCAAAAAACTGTATGAGAGTGCCGGAGCACTGGAGAATACCTTTGTATTCAAGATCCCGGTCTACGAAAATATGCCGGCAAGCCCCTGCCCGATGCCGACTTCGTCTACCAACGTGGTATTGCAGGTGCCGTCGGGATATGATGCTGCCGCGATCTATGTGGACGGTGTCGCCTATACTCCGCAGGTGCGGAATAACCGCCGCATCGTTACCCTTCCGGACGGAAATGCACAGGCAGCAGTGGTCTATCGTTATAATGCCAACGGTGCGCCTATCGGCATGTATGTCTGGACCATGGAATACCGTAACAATGCCTATGTGGCGACGGAACAGCCGGAGCTGACAGATCTGCTGACCTACCACGGATTTTCCATCCGTATCACCGGAAAAGCGGGAATTCGTTTTAAGACCGGTATCAGTACCGACCTCAGAGCCAGATTACTGAACGGCGGTGTAAACGGCTATTCCCTGAAGGAATATGGAACGCTGGTCATGAACAATGCCAACCGTGCCTCCTATCCCATGATCAAGGGTGGTGAAAAAGTCATCAGTGGACTGGCCTATGGCACGAACGCTGACGGTTCCCATCAGGACAGCATTTACGAGACTGTGAGCGGAAGATACCGTTATACTTCCGTGCTGGTGGGACTTCCCTCCAGCCAGTACAAGGTGGAATATGCGTTCCGCGGATACATAATACTGAACAAGGACGGCAGAGACATTACAATCTACGGACCGGTACAGGCCCGAAGCATTTATGCACTGGCGGAAATGGTTCTGAACATGGGAACTTACCAGCCGGGATCCGCCGCAGATACTTTTCTGCGGAAGCTGATCAGCGATGCACAGTAACAGTCTGCCGGCTGTCGGCCATCGGAGAACGATCATAGAATTTGATAAAAACAGACAGGACAAAAAGATGAAAAGAAAAGCAACAAAATTCATGGCACTGGCCATAAGCACGGTACTCGTCATTTCCCTGACGGCCTGCGGAGACGGCAACGGTGGGGAAGTAGAGGATGTGGTGACCCCGGTGGAAGCACAGCCGATGCTGTCCGAACTGGAGCTGGAGATCCTTAATCTGGAAACCAAATATAATAAAGGAGAATTCACCGGAGCAGATTACCTCGCACTGGCAGATGCCTATAGCAGAGCAGGCGATATCCGCAAGCAACGGGATATGCTGGAACAGGATTACCGGCTTTACGAAGATGCGGATGCATTTTCCACATTGCAGGGCCTCAGTGTAAATCTGGAGGAAGAGACGGAAGAGATCCGCAGCCGTGCACAGGAAATGTTAAATGATCTGGAACTGCCGGAATATCTGGACGAAAGCGTGAATCTCGTCGACAGCGGCGACTGGTTCTCCACCATGATGCCCAAACTGAAGGAAGGACAGCGCAGCTACTATCTGGAGCGGGATGCACAGCCGCTATTCTATGCGCAGGTGGGATATACCGGCGAGGGACAGCGTTTTTCCAAAGTGTGGTATACCGGAAGTGAGACAAAACGCTTCCTGAGTCAGGAAGGAACCATCATCCGCCTGGTGACCGTGACTTCCACGGTGGCAGGGGCAGAGGATCCGACTTCGACTGCGGGAACCGATACAACAGCTGAGACGGCGGACATTCAGGACACCGCCACCCCTCGGGCTGCCACCCCGGCAGACATGGGTGCCTGGAACGGTACTTTTGAGTCCTGGAGCGTGGACTGCGCTACCGGCAGCATTACCCATGAACAGGGTACCATGCAGAAGGGTGTGCTCACCGGTGACTACACCTGTGACGTACATGCCGGAGAGGGCGGACTGGATGCATTTTCTCTCTGGAACAACCGGGAAGGCATGGAATATATTACTTATACCGGCAGTTTTGATTCCGAGGGAAAGGCGTTGGTAGAACAGCCCTCCGAGGAAATCCGGAAAAAACTGCTGGAAGGAACAGATGATACGGATCTGATTCTCTACGCTTATGATGCGACCGGCGAGAACTGCCTTTGGCAGGGAACCGGTGCGGAGACTTCCGTGGCGGATTATCGATTTGGCGGGGAGCTGATCGGATTGGAGACCCGGCCGGAATATACCTCCTATGAGGTGCCGGAGACTATGGCAACGGATGACGACGGAACAGGAAGCACAGGAGAGACAGGCACTGAAAAACCCCAGATCCGCATCTTTGACGGAGAAATCCAGTGGTTCGACGGAAAATACTGGGTCAGCGCAGGTAATGTGAAAGAGATGGCAAAACAGGATCCTTTTGCAGCATACGAAGAGAACCATGATACGGCAGCACCCGGAGACACAGCGGGAACTACCGGAGGCGATACAACAGACGGAAATGCCGGGCAGAGCATTACCGGAGGCAATACCACCGGAACAGCTGGCGGCAACAAAAATTCCGGAACGATTCAGAAGCCCGCGGCAACCCCGAAGCCTACGACAAAGCCGTCCACCTCAAAACCCGGTACCACCAAACCTTCTGCAACTCCGGCACCCACTGCAACTCCGGTACCGGCAGCAACCCCAGCACCGGCGCAGAGCAATGACAACAGCAGCACCGGCGGTAGCAGTGACAGTGGAAGCACCGGAGGAGACAGCGGCAGCAGCGGCGGAAGTGACGTGGATATGGAGTGGACACCGGATCTGTTGTAGTCCCGCGCATGCGATAGATCACATTGGACTGTTCAGAGGCAGCCCGGAAAATAGTGGATAAAAAGATACATATTGAAGGGTGCTGCACAGAAAAGAGAAACATTTGGAATGAGGAGGATTTATTCATTGAAATATCCATGGAAACAGAAGATATTGGAATCGAAAAAAATAGAGCTGCTGCTGGTGGCATTGCTCCTATTGGCGGCTATCGTCATCCGGGCATACCATTTCGGAGCGCCGCCCATCGGCGTACATCAGGACGAAGCCATGGCTGCAGTGGATGCCAAAGCACTGGCGGACTACGGTACAGACCGTTACGGAATGCGGTATCCGGTGCATTTTACGGCGTGGGTCAGCAGCCAGATGAGCGTATTACTGTCCTACTGTATGATCCCGTTTATTAAGATCCTGGGATTCTCCACGGTATCCACGAGACTGCCAATGCTGGTGATCAGCTGCCTGGGATTGCTGGCACTGTACCTCTTCGGCAGACAGCTGGCCGGCAAATGGACCGGCATGATCGTGCTGATCCTGGGGACCATCAGCCCCTGGCATTATATGCAGAGCCGGTGGTCCTTCGACTGCAACCTGTTCCCCCATGTGTTCCTGATCGCGGTAGTACTGCTGATCGCCGGACTAAAAAAGAAACCACTATTGTACCTTTCCATGGTGATGTTCGGACTGTGCTCCTATGCCTACGGAATTGCGGACTATTCGGTACCGCTGTTTTTACTGGTGGTTGCTATTTATCTCCTGCGGCAGCAGGCAGTGAACTGGAAGGAACTGGCAGCCTGCTTTGTGCTGTACCTAGTGATCGTGCTGCCGGAATTTTTATCCATGCTGCTTACCCTGCTGGGAAAGCCCGGAATCGAGACACCGCTTTTTACGATCCCGTCGTTCCTCTCCAGCAACCGCGGCAATGATATTCTGTTCGCTAACTTCTCCTGGAAACAGCTGTGGGAGAATATCGTCTGGACCTTTACCACCACCTGGGGCTCCGGGGACAAGAGCGTGACCAACACCATGGTGAAATTCGGCCCGGTGTACTATATCACGGATCTGTTCTTCGCCATCGGACTGGTCAGCATCCTCCGCAGACTCCGGGGAATGGAAAAAGAGGAACGTTACCCCTATGTCGCACTGCTGGCGTGGCTGGGCATGGGACTGTGGGTAGGCATTCTTACGAAAAATGTGACAGTGAACCGTATCAATATCATATTCTATCCGGTACTGATCATCGGGGGCATCGGTATCGCACGCTGCATCCGGAAGGTACACCTCCTGTCCGTACCCATTGCAGCGGTCTACGGCGTGATGGCACTGATGATGGCACAGATGTATTTTGGCAGCTGGGGAGAACTCAGCCGGATCTATTACTACGATCCCTACATACAGGCGCTGAACTACGCACATACCATCGATTGCGATGCCTATTACATCTATCCGGATCCCCAGGGAATCGATGCCGGCGCTACCTTAGGCGAGATCCTGACTATGTACACCCACCAGATCGATGCACATTACTATCAGGGCATCAGCAACGTACAGGACGGCGTGGAACTCCGCCCGTATAAAGAACGCTACCATTATGAAAACGTCACGGCCGAGACCGTAGCGGCCAATGAGGCGTCCGGAGAGCGGGTAGTGTATATCGTGGATTCCGGACAGAGAGAACTGTTCGATCCGGAGAAGTATGAGATCACTTCCATCTATGACCGGTTTTATGTGGTAAAAGACCGATTGAAATCTTAATTTTTTATGGATTCTTATGTGAAAATTGCTTTTTACTTCCCTACGTGGTACAATAAAATGAATTATGACTATTTTTATGTGTGCCGAGAGGGAAGTAAGAAGATGAAGCAGAATTTCTTGAAAATACCCATTAACAGAATCCTTGCACTGATCCTGTTAGATATTATGTCTATCGTTGTGGCATCCTTTGCCGCATTATACATTCGTTTCGATTTCAGCTTTGAGGGAATCCCTCAGGAATACCTTATCAAATTTGAAAATATTATTGTCTACAATATCATACTGACATTACTCTTCTTCGCATTATGGAAGCTGTACAAAAGTGTATGGCGCTATGCCAGTGCGACGGAGCTGCTGAATATTGTATTCGCTACCACCTGCGCCAGTATAGCACAGATGATCCTGTGCCATATCCTGAACCAGAAGATGCCCCGAAGCTACTATGTTTTATATTGGTTCCTGCTATTCGGAATGACTACGGTGATCCGGTTCAGTTATCGGATCTTACGCCTGATCAATTCTAAAAGAGCAGAATTGCGGGTGAAAAAGGATGGCAGCAATGTCATGCTCATCGGTGCCGGAGCGGCGGCCAATGCTATCTTAAAAGAAATCGAGACCAGCAGCTATCTGAATCTGAATCCTAAATGTATTATCGATGATAATCCCGGCTGCCATGGTAAATTCCTCCGGGGCGTGCCTATCGTCGGTGGCAGAGACAAGATCGCGGATGCCGTAGGACAGTACAATGTGGATGAGATCATCTTCGCTATTCCCTCTGCTAATACCCATGTAAAAAAAGAGATCCTGGATATCTGTAAAGAGACCGGATGTAAGATGCGAACCCTGCCCGGTATGTATCAGTTGATCAACGGAGATGTCTCCGTGGCTAAATTAAAAGAGGTGGAGATCGAAGACCTCTTAGGAAGAGATCCGATAGAGATCAACACGGAAGAAGTCCTGAACTATGTGAAGGATAAGGTCATATTGGTCACCGGTGGTGGTGGATCCATCGGAAGCGAGCTGTGCCGGCAGATCGCCGGTCATCAGCCGAAGCAGCTGATCATCGTCGATATCTATGAGAACAATGCCTATGCGATCCAGCAGGAGCTGATCCGTAAGTATCCGACGCTGGATCTGGTAGTGTTGATCGCTTCTGTACGCAATACGGAACGCATCGAGGATATCTTCCGCAGATATCGCCCGAACATCGTCTACCATGCGGCAGCCCATAAACATGTGCCACTCATGGAAGTCAGCCCCAATGAGGCGATCAAGAACAATGTCTTCGGTACCTATCGTACCGCACAGGCAGCAGATAAGTATGGTGTGGAGAAGTTTGTGCTGATCTCCACAGATAAAGCGGTGAATCCTACAAATGTCATGGGTGCCTCCAAGAGAATGTGTGAGATGGTGATCCAGATGATGAACCGTAAGTCACAGACCAATTTCGTGGCAGTGCGTTTCGGTAATGTATTGGGCAGTAACGGCAGTGTCATTCCCCTGTTCAAGAAACAGATTGCGGAAGGCGGCCCGGTTACCGTTACGGATCCGAACATTATTCGTTACTTCATGACGATACCGGAGGCGGTATCCCTGGTACTGCAGGCGGGCGCCTATGCCAGAGGCGGAGAGATCTTCGTATTAGATATGGGAGAACCAGTGAAGATCGTAGACTTGGCGACAAACCTGATCAAGCTGTCCGGATACAAGCCGGGAGAGGATATCGAAATCAAATTCACCGGATTACGTCCCGGGGAGAAGATGTATGAAGAACTACTGATGAGTGAAGAGGGATTGAAGAAGACTGCCAATAAAATGATCTATATCGGAAAACCCATCGAATTCGATGATGAAGTATTTCAAAAGCAGTTGGACAAGATCTATAAAGATGCTTATGACGAGACGGATAGGATTCGTGAGGATATTAAGGAAATCGTACCGACGTATCAGCTGAAAGAGCAAAGAAGATAGAATAGAAACAGGGAGGAAAAATGAATGGATAACAGACAGGATATGACGCATACACGGGAGATTGATTTGTTAGAATTGTTAATGACAGTGTTGATACATTGGAGAAGCATGATTGTAGTAATGATGTGTGGAGTAATAGTGCTGGGAGGAATGAGTTATATAAAATCTGTTCAGAATATTCAGAATATTCAGAGTCGGAATGAAAAACTTCAACAGGAAGAACAGTATTTTAATGAATTGAGTGGAAAATCAGAAGCAGAGCTCAGAGAACTGTTTGCAAAAAAAATGACAGAGGAAGAAATTACTAATGTAGAAAATGCATTTTTATACGAACAGCAATATAATGCTAAAAAACATTATTTGGAAACGTCAGAATTTATGCAGGCAGATTCTTTACATATGTATATTGCGGATTTGATTTACCAAGTTGATGCTTTAGACATGGAACAGGCATATAGCATCCGGGATGTATATGCAAATCTCTTAAACAGTGGGGAAATGAGAAGCCGGCTTGAAACAATTTGTAATAATAGTGTAGATACATTGCTTTTTATAGCAGGAGATGATGATACGGTTGATCTACATAACAGCAATGTTCTTCATGTGCAGATTGAGTATGTCGATGCAGATATGTGTGACGCTTTAGCACGAGATGTTATGAATTATATTGTAGAGAAACATACGGAAATCAGCGCTTCTGTAGGAGAACATGAGATTAATTTGATTGGGCAGTCTTATGCAGAAGTAAACGATTTAGACCTGCTGGATAGTCAGAAAGACCTGAAAACAGATATGATTAATCTGCGTACATCTGAGGCAAAGTTGACAAAGGACTTTTCGGCAGATCAGAAGAAATATTTCGACTTATTATGTATGCAGGAACAGAAGAATGTAGAAAAAACATCTGATCAGACACAAAATATATCCCTATCAGCTCCGGCAATCAGCAAAAAATATATGTTGATGGGAGCGATTTTGTTTGTTCTTGCTTATGCAGGGGTATTGTGTTTAAAGTGTGTTGCAAACAACAGAGTGCAAATAAAAGATGACTTGCAGGATCTCTTCGGAATTCCTCAATTAGGATTAATTACAAAAAAAGAGGAAAAGAAAAGAGTATTTTCCTTTATAGATGAATTGATAATGAGAATGTATTATCATAATTGCCGCAGATTTAATCGAACAGAAGCCACAGAACTTGCTGCCGTTGCTGTACACATGGCAGTAGAAAAAAATTCCTTGAATACGGTTTATTTTGTGGGAACAGGAATGGATGAGAATACACATCAATTTTGTGATGTTTTACAAAAAGAATTACAAGCATCTGGTATAGAGGTAATTGTAGCAGAGAATATTTTATACAATGCAGAAAATCTGAAAAAACTGGAAAAAGCAAAAGGCGCAGTATTGATAGAGACAATAGGAAAAACCATGTATACCGAGATCTTACAGGAACTGCAGTTGTTAGATAGACAGCAGATTAAAGTGCTGGGTGGGATTATGGTAGAAGAGTAAAAAGGCAGGCAGCACAAGAAATAAAGGAGCAGAAGATAATGCTGAAACAACAATTTGAACCGTTTAAATCAAAGATATGGTTATCCTCTCCGACAATGCATGGAGAAGAACAAAAGTGGGTAGATGAAGCAATTCAGACGAATTGGGTATCTACCGTAGGTGCTAATATCAATGAAATAGAAAGAATGGTATCAGAAAAAATTGAATGCGATTATGCAGTAGCTTTGTCCTCCGGTACTGCAGCATTGCATTTAGCAATCAGATTGTGTGGAGAAGTTCTATATGGGCAACCACGTGTGGGGCATGGAGTGTTAGAAGGAAAGAAAGTATTCTGTTCGGATATGACATTTGATGCTTCTGTGAATCCGGTAGCATATGAGGGGGGTGAGGCAGTATTTATAGATACTGAAAGAGACACCTGGAATATGGATCCTATAGCCTTGAGGAAAGCTTTTGAATTATATCCGGAGACGAAATTGATCGTGGTGGCACATTTATATGGTACTCCCGGTAAAGTTGATGAGATTCGCAGAATTGCAGATGAACACGGTGCTCTTATTGTAGAAGATGCCGCAGAGTCCTTTTGTGCCACCTATGAGGAAAAACAGACTGGTACCTTTGGCGATATCGGAGTGATTTCATTTAACGGAAATAAACTGATCACAGGCTCCAGTGGAGGAATGCTGCTCTGCAATCGTCAGGACTGGGCGGAAAAAATCAGAAAATGGAGTACACAATCCAGGGAAGATGCTCCATGGTATCAGCATGAGGAGCTTGGATATAATTACCGTATGAGCAATATCATAGCGGGAGTGGTCAGAGGACAGCTGCCCTATGCAGAAGAGCATAAAGCGCAAAAGAAAGAAATCTATGAGAGATATGCAGAAGGATTGAAAGGACTTCCGGTCCAGATGAATCCGGTGCACGGAGCCCCCAATTACTGGCTGTCCTGTATGATCATTGAGCCGGAAGCAATGTGCAAAAGTGTGCGGGGAGAACGGAAAGCAGTATTTGTTCCGGAGAGCGGGAAAAGCTGCCCTGCTGAAATATTGGAAGCTATCAGCAGTATCAATGCAGAGGGTAGACCTATCTGGAAGCCCATGCATATGCAGCCAATCTATCGCATGAATCCGTTTATAGTAAGAGACGGTAACGGCAGAGGACGCAGCAACGCCTATATCGCTGGGGATGTTATGGATGTTGGGGCAGATATTTTCGAGAGAGGTCTATGCCTGCCTTCGGATAATAAAATGACTGTGGAACAGCAGAATCGCATTATAGAAGTGATTCGAGCCTGTTTTGAATAAGCACTGATTTGGGAGATGAAAAGTGTGAAAAAGAAGAAAGTGGGAATGACTGTAGGAACAGTTGCAGTAGCCATTACACTGGCAGCTTATGTTGCCCGAAAGAGAGCAGAAAAAACAACCTATGGAGCACAGGGTATCTCTAAGATTACTCCTAGAAAAATGGGACTCTATGAGAAGTATATAAAGCGTGGAATAGATATTGTCTGTGCAACGGGAGCATTGATCGTATTCTCGCCAGTCTATTTGATAGTAGCACTGTTGGTCAAATGCAAGTTGGGATCTCCGGTTCTTTTCACACAGGAACGACCCGGACTTACAGAAGATGGTAGAGAAACAGTTTTCAAAATGTACAAATTTCGAACCATGACAGATGAACGGGATGAAAACGGAGAATTACTGCCGGATGAAGTGCGTCTCACAAAATTTGGACAGTGGCTTCGCAAGACCAGCCTGGATGAACTGCCGGAAGCCATCAATATTCTCAATGGAACCATGTCTGTGATCGGTCCCCGACCGCAGCTTGTTCGCGATATGGTATTTATGACTGAGGAGCAGAGGATGCGTCACACTGCCAAGCCGGGACTGTCAGGACTGGCACAGGTCAATGGTCGTAATGCAATCTCGTGGGAAGAAAAGCTGGATTGGGATTTGAAATATATCAGAAAAGTAAGCCTGTTGGAGGATTTGAAGATTATCGTAGCGACGGTGAAAAAAGCGCTGATCCACCAAGACGGGATCTCTCAGGAAGATATGGCAACGGCAGAGGATTATGGAGATTATCTCCTGCGGAGCGGACAAATCAGTCAGGACGAGTACGAAAAACAGCAGAAAAAAGCGAAGAAGATCATGAGTAGGGAAATTAAAAAAACAGTGGATGAGGAAGTAGCACAGTATAGCCAGCAGGGAGAACTGCCGAAATACAGTGCTCTGATGTCTCTCTATGTCAAGGAAAAACCGCAATATTTGAGCCTGGCGATTAAGAGTATGATAGACCAGACCTGGAAACCGGATGAGATCGTCATCGTGAAAGATGGTAAAATAACGCCGGAATTACAGGATGTATTAGATTTTTACACGGAAGAATACCCGGAGTTATTACATGTTGTTGGATATGAAGAGAACAGAGGGCTGGGATTGGCATTAAATTACGGACTGTCATATTGCACAAATGAGCTTGTAGCGCGCATGGATACAGACGATATCGCAAAGCAGGAACGGTGTGAGAAACAGGTGAAAGCATTTGTACTGCATCCAGATTATGCAATCATTGGATCCGCGGTAGATGAATTTTACGGTAATCCGGAGAACGTGACGAGCCGTAGGGTGGTTCCCACTCAGCCAGAGGAAATCTATCAGTTTGCAAAGCGCAGAAGTGCGTTCAATCATCCTTCTGTTATGTACCGGAAAAGTGTAGTGCTGGAGCATGGAGGATACGCAAACCTTCGCAGGAATCAGGATGTGGATTTGTTCGGCAGAATGCTGTTCGCCGGATGCAAGGCGGCCAACTTCGAAGAATCCCTGCTATGGTTCCGGTCTGACGAGAATCTGGCGAAACGACGGAAATCATGGGAAAATACCTGGAGTTATATTGATACTATTCGGAGATTTCATAAGATGGGGTATTCTGGTTGGATGGATGTAGTAGTGATAGCCGGGGCACAGACGTTGATGTATATCATGCCAATAGGTATACAGAACTGGTTATATAAAAAGTTTTTGAGAAAATAGAAATAGAAAATGTGGAAATATAGATGAAAATATCTGTTATTGTGCCGGTGTATAATGCCGAAAAATTTTTAAATAATTGCATAGAAAGTGTAGTACACCAATCTTACACCAACTGGGAATTACTGTTGATAGATGATGGGTCAAGTGACAGTAGTGCAGAAATTATGAAAGCCGCTTGCAAAAATGATGCTAGAATTAAGGAATTTCATCAAAAAAATGCAGGACCTGGTATTGCGAGAAATAAGGGAATAGAAATAGCAACTGGAGACTACATTGTTTTTTTGGATGCTGACGATTATATTGATTCCGAATATTTTGCATTATTGGAAAAAAATAAGGAAAAAGATATTGTTTTTGTTGACGTTGACCAGGTGACAAGTGATGGTAAAATTCTAAAAAGAGAAGCAATGTCTGACTACAAAAAATGGAGTATAGATAGAATCCTCAGATCACAGATGACAGGTAAAATTCCATGGGGCGGTGTGAGAAAAGCAGTTAGGCGTGAATTACTTAAGAGAGACCACATTAGCTATACTTCGCATACTGTTGGGGAAGAGGCATTATATAGTTTTCGAATTTTGAAGGAGGCAAAAACAGTAGGTTTTATAGAAAAACCGGTATATTTTTATGTTAACCATGAAAACAGTCAGTCAAAGACAGTTATGGATGATCCATGGGGGCCGGTGGTTGATGAAATGAAAGAGTACCTTATAATAAATGGATTATATGATGAATATGCGAATACTTTAAATGCTTTTAATCTTACGGCAACGGTAGTCTCGTTGGATAGAATTCAACAGATGTACAGAGGAACTATAAAAAAGGAAAAAGCTTCTGAAAGATTAAATCAATTCAGAAATGTATATGATAAAAAAGCAAAAATAGATAATTCAAATATGATGAATAAAGCAAAAATATTTGAATGGTCGATATTATGCAATATGTATAGACCGGTATTTTTCTTTAGTGCTATAAAGAAAATAATGAAGTAGAGATATGGTAAGAGGTAAGAAATGAAAATTGTATGTGTTGGATATTTGCAAGGAGCAGGTGGAGCAGAACGACAAATTATAATGTTAGCAAATGCATTGGCCGAAAGGCATCATGATGTGCACTTGGTTGTATTAGCTGAAAATAAAAGTAAATATTCAATAGCAGAAAATGTAATCGTACATGATCTTACAAACGCAGAGGATAGTAATAAAAAAAGGATTGTTGACAGATTTCGTGCATTAAAAAGTGAATTGTCAAAAATAAGACCAGATGTATCAATTCATTATTGGTTGCAGTCTGCATATATGTGTGCAATGATGAAAAAATCAATTACAGGACGCATCATATATTCTGAAAGAGGAGATCCGGGAGATGCAGAGTATAAGGGCATTCTTGGAGTTGTTCGTTATTTAGCATTCAGGAAGGTTGATGGATTTGTATTTCAATCGGAAGGGGCAAGAGACTTTTTTAAGGGAAGAGTTTTAAAAAAATCAATAGTAATTCAAAACTCTGTAGAGATACCGGAAGGAAAATTTTTACAGCCGTGCTTAAAAAGAGAAAGGAAAGTTGTAAATGTAGGAAGACTGCATCAACAAAAAAACCAGACATTATTGATAAATGCGTTTGCAAAAATTGCTGGCCAGTTTCCGGAGTATATATTAGAAATATATGGGGATGGGGATTTGAAAGAAATTTTACAGGAACAAATAGAGGAATTAGGCTTGCATAAGCGTATAGAATTGAAAGGAACAACTTCTCATATTCTTGAAAAAGTATATACTGCATCATTATTTGTACTCACATCAGACTATGAGGGAATGCCAAATGCACTTATGGAAGCTATGGCAATAGGAGTTCCTTGTATTTCAACAGATTGTAAACCAGGTGGAGCGAGAGATTTAATCAAGAATGGAGAAAACGGGTGGATTGTTCCACGAAATGATATCGAAGTGTTAGCAGAAAGAATGACTTCTGTTTTATCTTGTCCAGAACAGTCAGATAGAATGGCTAAGAATGCATTAGAAATCCGGCGGACACATTCATCAAAAAAGATATTTGACAGATGGGAAAATTTTATAATAGCCTTTAGAGATTAAGAGGATATATAGGTGTATAGAGATAGAGAAAGTAAGAATACGTATGCCATAGCATTGACAATATTAATTATTAGTAATATATGTTTTTATACAATGGAACATCTTAAGCTATATCTATTGTTGACTATGATTGGTCTGATAATAGAATTCTATGAGATAATACGAAAAATTAATTTCAGAAGGATTCCAATTTATTCATGCATTATATGGCTGGGTATTATATATACTATTTTTACAATTAATGGAATTTTTAGAGTGAGATATGGAACTTATAATTGGGACATGATGCTGTATACGTGTGTACAAAATGGTGCAATATTTATAGCATTAAAAGAAATTGTTATATCACCTAAATATTTTCAATATATAAGAAATGTTATTTTAACCTCATCCATTTTTTCGCTGTTTGTTTTAGCGTTTTTTGAAATCAGTAATTTGGAAGCTGGTGGAGTACGAATAGGAGATTCTTTAAGCGGAAATGTTAATGTAGCAGGAGCTAACTTTGGAATTTTATCTATCTTTATGGTATATATATGCGAGAAGCAAAAAAAATTTTTTAATTGGATTATATTAGCCTTTGTTGTAGGTGTGATGCTTTTAACAGGTTCCAAAATGACATTAATTATTTTAGCATTAGATTTAGTTTATTTCTTTATAAATTCCCAAAATAAGGGAGTGACGTTACTGCTGGTAATTGGAGCGGGAATAATATTGTTGTTTTTAGTATTTTCAGTTCCTGTTTTTTATAATGTTATCGGATATAGGGTGGAGGATATGATGTACCAGTTATTCGGAATAGGACCGGGACATGCATCGAATTCTACAAATGTGCGAAAGATAATGCTTATGGAAGGATTTACTTTTATGTGGGATCATCCCATATTTGGTGGAGGAGAAAAATACTTTGGAAGTCTGACAAGTACGGTTTATTCATATAGCCATTGTAACTATACAGAATTGTTATGTAATTTTGGAATTGTAGGATTTGCAGTATATTATGTTCCGCTATTTAATAATCTATATATGTTAGTAAAAAATCAGCATATATATAAAGAACTATTACAATTAGGAACGGTACTATTAGTAAGTAGATTATTACTAGATTGGATGCAGGTTACACATTCAGAACCTTGTGTTGGATATATTCCTATGATTTTTTCGTTTGTATGTGTAGAAGCATTGATTAAAAATAATAGCACAAATAGGAGAGAGAGTAGAAATAATGTCGAAAATAGATACGATAAAATATTTATGGAAAAACAATAAGAGAGAATTAGGAGTTGCAGTATTTAATCATTTAGTACATATTGGAATTTTTAATTTCATGTCAGATAGCGCATTTGTAAAATTGACATATAAGGTTCATGTAGGGAAAAAATTAAATCTGGAGATGCCTGCAGGTTTTAATGAAAAACTACAGTGGTTAAAAATATATGACCACAATCCCAAGTATGTAGATTTAGTTGATAAGGCTCAGGTAAAGGAAATAGTTGGGAAAATAGTAGGCGAAGAATATATTATACCGACAATAGGAATATGGGATAACTATGAAAGCATCAATTTTGCTGAGCTACCGGATCAGTTTGTTTTAAAATGTACACATGATTCAGGTAGTGTCTGCGTATGCAAAGATAAGGATCAGTTTAATTTTGCCAATGCAAAAAAGAAATTGAGCAAGGCCTTATCACATAATCTTTTTTACTGGGGAAGAGAATGGCCATATAAGGAGGTTAGACCACGTATTATTGCGGAGAAGTACCTGGATGATGGAAATAATGGATTGATCGATTATAAATTCATGTGCTTTAACGGTAAAGCAAAATGTGTATTTACAGTGACGAATAGATTTTCCCAAAATGGTATGCATGTAACTTTTTATGACATGGATTGGAAAATAATGCCGTTTACCAGACATTATAAAGCAGACAATGAGCCAATTCAAAAACCAAAATCTTATGATAAAATGTTAGAAATGGCAGAAAGACTTGCTTCAGATCTGACATTTGCAAGAGTTGATTTTTACGAGGTTAATGGTCATCCCTATTTTGGAGAAATAACATTGTGTCCCGGAAATGGAATAGAGGAATTCAAGCCAGAGGAGTGGGACAATATATTAGGAAGCTGGATGATTTTGCCAACAAAAAAAGAATTAGAGGAAAGAAATAAGTGATAGGCACAAATATAGTAGGCATAGTTAAAAAAGATACATTCTCATATCCCGATAAAGAGGAATTATTTCGACCGGGGGAGCGGTATCCGGAATATATTTTTGAGGAATATTCAACGCTCAGAAATGAAATATATGATGCTGTGAGAGAGTCTATAAAGATAATGGGACTCGACAGAGGACGAATAGGTGAAAAAGAGTGGAATCCATTCGGAGATTTTATTATGCCGGGAATGACCGTTCTTATAAAACCGAATCTCGTGATGGATATTAACAGGGCCGGAGCAGGAACGGACTGTCTGTATACGCATCCCTCTGTTGTGGCGCCAATTATTGACTATACGATTAAGGCTTTAGGTGGAAGAGGGAAGATTATCGTTGGAGATGCACCGGTTCAAGAATGCAATTTTGAAAAATTAATTCAGGATAGTGGATATCAGGAGTTAATTTCTTATTATCAGAAAAAAGGAGTAGATATTTTATTACTCGATTTACGTGGCGCAGCTTCGGTTGAAAAAAATGGTATATATCATTTAGAAGAAAGAACAAATAGTAAAGGAACCATTATTGATTTAAAACAAGATAGTGAATTTTATGAACTGGATGAGGAAATAAAGAAACGATTAAGAATAACAAATTATAATCCGGAAACAGTAAGCGGACATCATACAGGAGATACAAATGAGTATATGATCAGCTCTTGTGTCATGGATGCAGACGTAATTATAAACGTTCCAAAACCGAAGACACATAGAATTGCTGGAATGACGGCAGCATTGAAAAATTTTGTAGGTATCAATGTTCGGAAAGAATATTTACCTCATCATACAATGGGGGATCATTCAACGGGTGGGGATGAATCTGATATTGATGGGGTAATATTGAATTTGAGATCAAAATGTTTGGATAATAAAAACAGATGTCAGGATCGAGAAAAATATATACAAGCTAAGATATGGCTTTTGGGAGTTAGAATTTTCTCACTTGCAATGAAAAATAAGAGCAAATATAGAGAAGGGTGTTGGTATGGCAATAATACAATATGCAAAACCATAGCTGATATAAATAAAATAGTATACTATGCGGACCAGAATGGGGAGATGCAAAAGAAACCGCAACGTAAGGTTTTAATTATTGCGGATATGATAGTTAGTGGTCAGGGAAACGGACCATTAAATCCTCATCCAAAGAATGTAGGAATGATAGTAATAGGCGATAATCCCGTTTATGTGGATGAGACAATAGCAAAGGTTATGGGATTTGACAGTAGAAAGATTCCAACATTACAACTAATTAAAAAGACAACAGGGAAAAAATATAGTTTATTGGAAAAAGATGAAGAAATTTTAATCAGATCAAATACAAACTATGATGGAAAAAGACTAGATGAGATTGTAATGGAAAATATAGATGCTTTTGAACCTGCATCTGGATGGAAAGACCATATAGAACTAATTGATAAAGGAGTAAAGACTTTATGACAAGACATTCAGAAAAAAAAATTGCAGCCAGAGCAAAGTTTCGAGATAAACTTTTGGAATCGTCCAATCCTGTGGTGGCTTTTTTAACCAAAATGGCCATGTTTTTTAAAATTAAAATGTGGGCATTTATAGAATGGATAACAGCGGCATTGCGTAAAATGGGAGTTCGATGGAAAAAATATGAGTGGTTAAAGCAATATAAAAATAAATATGATGGAAAGAGATGTTTTATTGTTGCGACAGGTCCCAGTTTGACCGTGGAAGATTTGAGCCTGCTCAAAAATGAAATTACCTTTGGCATGAATTCTATATGTATGTCTTCTAAGTTGACGGATTGGATTCCGACCTTTTTTGGAGTTCAGGATCAAAATGTATATCGAAAAATAAAGGATTCTTTAGAGAATTACCCCTGCGAGAATATTTTTGTGGGAAGCACCGTCTCATTCGAGTGCGATATAAAGGACAGTTATAAAGAATTTCCTATGCATACAAGGTATCATTTGTTTGAGGGTGATTATTTGCACAAAAATTTCGCAAAATTTAGCGATGATTGTTACGCTGTTGTATATGATGGATTTACAATCACATATTCACTCATACAGCTGGCCATTTATTTTGGTTTTAAGGAAATTTATTTATTAGGAGCAGACTGCAATTATGAAGTAGGAAAACCTCAACATTTTATTGAGCATGGAAGTGATGACAAAAATATTGCTTTTGCGAAAGAAAGAATGTTTGTAAGTTATGAGGTGGCGAAAAAATATGCAGACACCCATGGCATAAAAATATATAATGCAACGAGAGGGGGAAAACTGGAGATCTTTCCAAGAGTTAAATTGGAAGACGTAATTAATGGGGAATAAAAGTAATCAAGTAGTGAGAGGATGAAATGATGAGGAAAGCTCAAAAACGTATGTCGTCTTCACGATTAAGAATGCTATCCAAAAATGCAGTAATATTGGGAATCGGAAATTTTTCAAGTAAGATTCTTGTCTTTTTTTTGGTTCCGTTATATACAAATGTTTTAAGTACTTTGGAATATGGAAATTATGATTTGGCTATTACGACGATACAGCTGGCTGCACCTATTATTACGGTCAATATTTCTGATGGTGTGATGCGTTTTCTTTTTGAAAAGGATAAAAGTAAAAGTGATGTAGCAACAATAGGTTTCAGGTATTTGTCAATTAGTTGTGTGATATTTGCAGCTTTCTTAAGCTTATGTAGATATATTGGATGGCCGCAGTTTTTGCTTGAAAATACTATATGGATTTTGCTCTACTATATAGGATTCATATTTCAGGCATATGCATGTCAGTTAGCTAAGGGTCTGGAAAAAGTCGGAGATATCTGTATTGCCGGATTGATTGGAACTGTGACTACGATTGCCCTAAATATTGTTATGCTGCTTGTGCTGAAAATGGGAATTGTCGGTTTTTTTGTAGCAAATACACTGGGAAATATTTTTCAGGTAATATACTATGCTATTCGACTGAAAATATGGGAATATATTAGGGTAAGGGGGCATGTATCTGGTGAACTGCATAAAGAGATGGTCACATATAGTGCTCCATTGATTTTGTCATCACTGGCATGGTCCATCAATAATTCACTGGACAAGTACATGGTAACTTCATTTTATGGAGCTGACAAAAGTGGTTTATTGGCGATTGCATACAAAATACCTACAATATTGAATGTGTGCAGCATGTTTTTTATACAGGCATGGCAGATATCGGCAATAGCAGAGTACGAAAGCGGGGATTCCAAGAAATTCTTTAGTAAAATTTATATAGCATTTAATTCGATTGTAGTAGTGGGATGCTCGGGTCTTATTTTTTTGACAAGATCTATTTCGAAAATATTATATGCGAAAGAATTTTATGAGGCATGGCAGTATGTCCCATTTTTGCTTATCTCAACCTGCTTTTCAGTGTCCGCAACATTTATAGGTCCATTGTTATCTGCCAATAAAGATTCTGGAAGTATGGCAAAATCTGCTATAATGGGTGCGATTACCAATGTTGTTATGAATTATATACTTATTAAGTATGTAGGGGTTTTAGGGGCTACAGTTGCAACGGCAATATCGAGTTTTGTTATATTTAGTATGAGAAAGCATGCGGCAAAATCTTTATTAGAATTTAAAGCCTTAAGAAATGGTTATATTTCGTGGTGCATATTAATAGTACAAGCTTTGTTGGAGATTAAATACCAAAATTATATAGTTGGATTTGTAGGGGTTATTGCTATATGTATTCTTAATTTAAAAAATTTGCTCGAACTGACCAGGCACTATTTAAACAATGAAAATAAATAATGGAGGAGATTATAATGAAAATAGTATCATTTATTCCAATTAAGTTAAACAATCAGAGACTTCCCGGAAAAAATACAATGATCTTGAATGGACGACCTACTTGTGATTACATTTTTGATACCATCAGTAAGGTAGATAGCATTGATGAGAAATATGTATACTGTAGTGATGAGGCAATTAAGCCGTACATCCAACCCTATGAAGAGAAGGGGCTGCATTTTTTAAAGAGAGATCCTTATCTGGATGGTTTCCAGGTAAAGGGTCTGGAGATTATAGACAGATTTGTAAAGGATGTTGACGCAGACATTTATGTTCTGACTCATGTTACACAACCGTTTACTAAGAGCGAGTCCATAAAAAAAGCCTTGGAAAAGGTAATTTCCGGAGAGTATGATTCTGCATTTTCGGCAGTTGTTCTTCAGGATTATATGTGGATGAACGGAAAACCTTTTAACTATGACATGAAAAATATAGTAAGAACACAAGATCTGGATCCTATATACATGGAAACAGGTGCTTTCTTTATTTTTAGAAAAGAAGTTTTTACAAAGTTGGGACAGAGAATAGGCAATAAACCGTATATATATGAAATAGACCAGTTTGAAGCAGTAGACATTGATACAGCGGAAGATTTTGAATTTGCTAAAGCAGTAGCGGCATATCTGGAAAAGAAAGAGGCCATAAAATGAAAAATGTCAGAGTTTTGGATTGCACATTAAGAGATGGTGGACGTATTATAGACTGTGCATTTGAGGATCAGGAGATAAAAGAAATTGCTCAGAGGCTGGAAGAGGCTAACATTGATATCATAGAAGTTGGCTTTATACGTGATGGAAGAAAGGTTCATTATGAAGGCAACAGTACTTTTTTCACAGATGTTAATCAGATAAAACCGTTTATAAAGCGAGATAATCCAAATGCAATATATACGGCATTTATAGATTATGGGATGTGTGATATAGATAATTTAGGAGAATATGATGGTTCTTCCATAGATGCAATTAGATTTGGTTTTACAAAAAAGAACTATGATGAGGAAAAAGAAGAAGTTTTACGTTGGATAAGGATTATAAAAGAAAAAGGATATAAATTATTTATACAGGGCGTAAATTCTTTGAATTATTCGGACAGGGAGCTGTTGGAAATAGTTGATATGGTAAATGAAGTACATCCATATAGCTTTGGCATTGTAGATACTTATGGTGCAATGTATATGGATGATGTTGATCGATTGTATGGTCTGATAGACCATAATATGCTTCCGGATATATGTATCAACTTCCATTCTCATAATAACTATCAACTTTCTTTTGCATTTGCCCAGGAGGTAATAAAATTAAGCGGAACAAATAACCGACAGATCATTATAGATGGAACACTTGGGGGAATGGGAAAAGTAGCTGGTAATCTTAATACAGAACTGATTGTAGATTTTCTTGTGAGAAAGAAGCATTACAATTATGAAATAGAGGATATTCTCGATATGATTGATGATTATATTTATAAATATAGTCTGGAGCATAAGTGGGGGTATTCTACGGCGGCAATGATGGCTGGAATCTATAAGTCTCATCCTAACAATATAATTTATCTAACAGAAAAATTCAGACTGGATACTAAAGATATAGGAAAAATTCTATCTATGATAGAGCCGGGCGAAAGGCAAAGATATAATTATGACAATATAGAACGGTTGTATACAGAATATGTTTCAGAAAAAATAGATGATAAAAATGCGGTCAATTCATTACGCGAAATTATGCGTGGAAAAGATGTCCTGGTTATAGCACCAGGAAAGACATATAATACACATCGGAATGAAATCAACAATTATATAGAAAAAGTCCGCCCTATTGTAATCAGTGTCAATTTTGTCATGGAAGACAAAGAAGCTTATGCTTTTTTTGGTAATCCTAAGAGATACGCAAGATTAGGAGAAAAAAGAGTGGGGCATAAAGTAATAATTTCATCAAATATAAGATGCGATGACAAGAAAAATATCGTAGTAAATTATCACAGCTTAATAAACAGAGGATATAAGTATTTTGAAAATTCCACTATAATGTTGCTTAATTTGCTTAAGAGAGTAAATCCTGGCAAAATTGCAATCGCTGGATTTGATGGATTTAGGGAAGACGAAGTTGAGAACTACGCTGACAGTTCATTCCAAAACAAGAGGCATATAGGAGAGTTTGCTACCCTTAACAAAGAGATAACAGAAATGTTTAGCGATATTATTGATACTATGTATCCAGACTGTGTTTTTGAAATGATTACGCCCAGCTTATACGAAAGTGCACTGAAAAAATAGTGCATTGTCGTTAGAGGAGAAGAATATGTATAACATAAAATATCTTGTAATGGATGTTGATGGAACTTTGACTGATGGAAAAATATATATGGGAAATCAGGGAGAAGTATTTAAGGCATTTAATATAAAAGACGGCTGTGGCATAAATGATGTTCTGAGGCAAAAAGGAATAGAACCAATAATAATTACCGGTAGAGAGTCGGAAATAGTGTTAAACAGATGTAAGGAACTAAAAATTACACGAGTGTATCAGGGAATTCATAATAAACTGAACAAATTGTATGAAATCACTGATAAATTGAATACTGTAGCCTATATCGGAGATGACATTAATGATTTATCTTGTATGATACCGATCAAGGAGGCTGGTGGACTGGTTGGCTGCCCCAAAGATGCAGCCAACCAGGTATTAGCAATATCTGATTATGTTGCAGAACATAATGGTGGAGATGGAGCAGTAAGGGATTTTATTGAGTGGATTGTGAGGAGCGAGGTATGATAAGGGACTATATACCAGAGTCTGTAAAAGAAGTTGTTCGAAAATACAAACATAAAAAACGATTAAAAGTTTCCGTGGGGGGGAGAACCGAATAATTACATATGATATTCATCCTTCGGTAAAGCTGGGGCATAATATATATCTGGCAAAGAATGTTAGTTTAAGAGAGAATGTGAGAATAGACGATTACTCTTATTGCTCGCAGAATACTATTATTTTTTCAAAATCCAGTGTGGGAAAATTTTGCAGTATAGGATATAATGTACAGATTGGTGTACCGGAACATCCGCTAAACTTTTTTTCAACATCTCCCACAATCTATAGACAATCAAAGTTGTCCAAATATTGTGACTGGGCTCAGGATGATATTAATATACCGGTAAGAATTGAGAATGATGTGTGAATAGGCAGTAATGCAATAATATTGCAGGGAGTAAACATAGGAAATGGTGCAATTGTGGCAGCAGGAGCAGTTGTAACGAAGGATGTGCCTCCTTATGCAGTTGTGGGGGGAGTACCGGCAAAATTGATAAAATGGAGAGTGCCGGAGGAACTAAGAGAAAAGCTGGAAAAGAGTAAATGGTGGAAACACGATCTGACCTGGATTGAGCAGTTTGGGGCAGAAATTTATAACAATAGGGAAAATAGTGTAAAAATGGAAAATGTTGAACGCTAGGAAATTACGGAAAGGTGATCTATGAATAAGAGGGAACGGAACCAACAGATTGAAGGTCTTAGAGGAATTGCATGCCTGCTGGTTGTATTTCACCATATAATATGGTCTTTCAATTACAATTTTTTAGATACTGCATGGGCTGTCAAAATTTCAAAATATGCAGGATGAGGAAGATTTGGCGTAATTGTTTTCTTAATTATAAGTACATGGTTTATGGTGGATTGCCCATGGGTACCAACAGAGTCTGTATTTAAAGAAACTTATAAACAATTAAAAATCAAGATAGAAAAATTGTACCAAAAATTGTGGCTGCCCTATGTTTTATCTATAACAGTTATTTATGCTGTTACGAGAGGGGCTACTAAGATTGATTTAGCGGTATCGCTAAAGACATATTTTCTTAATTTAACAATGCTTGCAGGAATTATTCCTCATGTGAATTATGTGGATGGGGCGCATTGGTATATAGCGACATTAATATATTTGACAATTGTGGTTACTGTTATAGAGAAACTTTTCAAGGGAAATAGCTACATTTATATACTATGGATATTAGGCTCTTTTGCAGTTAAGGGATATTTGCCCAGCTCACTTAGAGACTTTACCGGAATTATAGTAATTGTCATAATGGAAAGAAAAATATTGTCGTGTGCTGCATCGTTGAAATATAGAATTCCAATCATAATTGCAATTGTTGTTTCAGGTCTTTACACAGTATATTTCCAAGGAGTCTTTTTTACAATACTATTTGTAATTTCAAATATTATTTTCTTACTGGCAGTAAATAATAAATTATCAGTATTGTCTGCGAAGGGAATAGTATGGTTTGGTGAATTGTCATTGTATCTTTACTTGATTCATCAAAAAATTTCTTACGTTATTGAATTTTATACAATGGAAATAGTCAATAAGTATTGGGTACAATTTGTCGCATATATTGTGGCGTTTATAGTATCTTTAATGTTAGCATTGCTTATAAGAAAAACAGTGACAAGTATACAAAGGGTTGCTACTATTACAAAAAAATAAAAATGATTTCTATAGGGGGGTGCATTGAAAGTGGAAATAAATGGAAGCAAGAAAGTTTTAAAACTAACAAATCCAATTTTTATTACCGGTGTTGCCGGTTTCATAGGTTCTAATCTTGCAAAACGATTATTAGCGACTTTTTCTGAGACGGATATAGTTGGTCTGGACAATATGAATGACTATTATGACGTTCGCCTGAAGGAATATCGTCTGAAAGAATTGATGAAGTATGATAATTTTACTTTCATAAAGGGAAATCTTGCGGACAAAAATCTTATCAATAGTATTTTCCAACAGTATCAGCCCCAGATTGTCGTAAATTTAGGAGCACAGGCAGGTGTGCGTTATTCCATCACGAATCCGGACGCATACATAGAGGCGAATCTGGTAGGATTTTATAATATACTAGAGGCTTGTAGACATTCTTATGATGAGGGGAATACGCCTGTGGAACATTTGGTGTATGCTTCCAGCTCTAGCGTGTATGGTAGCAATAAGAAGGTGCCATACAGTACAGAGGACAAGGTGGATAACCCGGTCAGCTTATATGCAGCGACTAAAAAGTCCAATGAACTGATGGCCCATGCGTATTCAAAACTGTATAATATTCCGTCTACTGGACTGCGATTTTTTACGGTATATGGACCGGCAGGACGCCCGGATATGGCATATTTTGGATTTACGAATAAGTTGCTTCACGGAGATACAATCCAGATTTTTAATTACGGAAACTGTAAGAGAGATTTTACTTATGTAGATGACATCGTTGAAGGTGTTGTAAGGGTAATGCAGGGTGCACCGAAGCGTGAGAACGGAGAGGATGGTCTGCCGATTCCACCCTACGCAATATATAATATTGGAAATCAGAATCCGGAGAACCTTCTTGATTTCGTACAGATCCTGCAGGAAGAATTGATCCGCGCAGGCGTGCTGCCGGAAGATTATGATTTTGAGGCACACAAAAAGCTGGTGCCTATGCAGCCGGGAGATGTACCGGTGACTTATGCGGATACCAGTGCATTGGAGAGAGATTATGGCTACAAGCCTTCAACACCGTTGAGGATAGGATTACGTAAGTTTGCAGAGTGGTACAAGCAGTTCTATATGCCGTAGCAAATAGAACTGTTTAGGAATAAAGATATAGTACTTGGAGATAAATATATGCTATTTAATTCTATTAACTTTATGATTTTCTTTCCAATCGTTGTATTGATTTATTTTATTATACCCGATAAAGTAAAATATATATGGCTGTTGGCAGCAAGCTATTTCTTTTATATGTGCTGGAATGCAAAATATATTATTTTGATTTTTGCTTCAACTGTTATTACATATGTAAGCGGCCTGCTGATAGATAAGGTTAAGGATACAGATTATAAAATACTGACGCAAAATGGACTAAAAAAGGTAATTGTTTTTGGAAGCGTAATAATTAATCTGAGCATACTTTTTTATTTTAAATATATTAATTTTGCTGTTGAAATTATTACCAGGGTGTTAGCTAAAACCAATGTTAGTGTGAATATACCTGTGTTTGATGTTATTCTTCCAGTAGGAATATCTTTTTATACTTTCCAGGCATTGAGTTATACAATAGATGTTTATCGTGGCGATATTTATGCAGAAAAAAATTTTTTACGATATGCTTTATTTGTTTCTTTTTTCCCTCAACTAGTGGCAGGACCAATAGAGAGATCACGCAACTTATTAAAGCAGTTAGCTGTACCGAAGAAATTCAGTTTTGAAAATGTGAGGGAAGGACTCTTACTTATGCTGTGGGGGTTTTTCTTGAAGATTGTACTGGCAGATAGAATAGCAATATTTGTAGACACTGTATATGCAAACTATACTACATACTCTGGAATGTATGTGGTTGTTGCAACAGTTTTGTTTGCAGTACAAATCTATTGTGATTTCTTTGGGTATTCAACAATCGCAATGGGAACAGCAAAAGTTCTAGGTGTTGATTTGATGGAAAATTTTGATGCTCCATATATGGCTGCATCTGTTGCGGAATTTTGGAGAAGATGGCATATTTCGCTAACCTCATGGTTTAAAGATTATTTGTATATCCCTCTAGGTGGTAGCAGAAGAGGGAAATTACGTAAGTATGTTAATAAAATGATAGTTTTTTGTGTAAGCGGACTGTGGCATGGAGCATCCCTGTCATTTGTGATGTGGGGAGGAATGAACGGTGCATATCAGGTTGTAGGAGAAATTATGCAACCAGTTAGGAGTAAGTTGGTTCATCTGTTGCGGCTGAATAAGGAATCCCTTGGACATAGACTTCTGCGTACAATAAGTACCTTTATACTGATAGATTTTTCGTGGATATTTTTCAGAGCTAATGGATTTAAAGAGTCTCTACGGATTATTAAGTCAATTTTTGTAAAGAATCCATGGATCCTTTTTGATGGGTCACTTTATAGTTGCGGTCTTGACTATAAGAATTTTCATTTAATGCTAATATCTATATTAATTCTGGTATTTGCAGATTATTGTAAAACAAGAGGAATTAGAATAAGAGATGTAATTATTAAGCAAGATTATTGGTTTAGATGGTTGTTCATATCAATATCAATTGTGGTGATATTGACTTTTGGGATTTGGGGACCAAATTACAATGAAGCCAATTTTATTTATTTTCAATTTTAAGGTATTAGATATTATGAAAAAGATTAAACGAATTATCAGTTGCGCTATTACAATTTGCTTGACAATAGGAATTTTAACCTATTTGACTGATTTGATGGAACGAAAGTCAAGCGATCAGAAGTATGAGGATTTTTGGAAGCAAGAGGAAGGATTTGATGTTCTGTTTTTTGGAACGAGTCATATGATTAATGGTGTTTTTCCAATGAAATTATGGGATGATTATGGAATTGTATCCTATAATTTTGGTGGACATTCTAATCAAATTGCAACTACCTATTGGGTTATGGAGAATGCGTTGGACAAAACAAAACCTCAGGTTGTTGTTATAGATTGCTTAGAGGTAGAAAACCAAAGAAAATGTTCAGACATTTTTTCTTATGTTCATTTGTCATTAGATACATTTCCTCTAAGCTGCAACAAAATTAAAGCAATATGGGATTTGTTGGATGATCCTGTACTAGAGCAAGATATTGCAGATGGAAAAGCGAGGACAAGTGCGGAACCAAGAACAAAAATAGGATTATTATGGGACTATTCTGTATATCATTCGAGGTGGAATGAAATTAACCAAAATGATTTTGAACCGGCATCAACATATGAAAAAGGAGCTGAATCAAGAATTGGAGTTAGGAGTACGCAACTTAATAGAATAAATAAAGACGAAAAGATACTTCCTGGTTCAACAGGAGATATTTATTTAAGGAGAATGATTGAAGACTGCCAGGATCGCGGAATAGAAGTTGTTTTAACATATCTGCCTTTTTCCGCAGCACCAGTTCAACAAATGACTGCAAACTATATTTATGATATTGCGGAAGAATATAATGTTGGATATATAAATTTTTTGGATACAGATATTGTCAATTATCAAACAGATATGTACGATGGTGAACACTTAAACCCTTCTGGAGCAAGAAAAGTAACATCTTACATAGGAAAATATTTATTTGATAATTATAATGTGTGTGATCATAGCGTTGACGGAAAATATGAATTTTGGAATAAAGATTATACAGAATATACTAATTTCGTGAACAATAATATTAATAATTGCTCAAGTATTAATGAATATCTTATGTTGTTAGCTGGTGATGACTTAGAAATCAGAATGGATATTCGCAATAAGGACATCTTTAAGAACCAGTTAATAATGAATTTATTGGAGAATATAGGAGTTGATACAAATCAACTTTCCTGTAAGACAGACTTTATTATTATAAAAGATTATGGGCAGAAAATCTATGTGATAGATAATATACGTAATGCCGAACCTACTCAAATGACAGAATTGGGGAATGCATCGTTACGGTATGACCTTGATGGAGAAGAAGGAGAGTATGGATTATATATTGAAGACGAGCAAGTTATGTTGGGAAATTCTCTGGATAATACAGCCATCCAAATTGATGTTTATAGAAATGATACAAAGATAGATTCTGTGCGGTTTGCGTCATCTACACTGGATGATATAACTGAGGAAATAAAATTAACAGCTGTGCGCTGAGTGGTGAGAGAACAATGAATGAATTGAAGTGCGTAATCAAATTTAATCAGACCTACCATAGAGAACCGGACGGTGTCTCTTTTTGCCCATATAGAATTTGTCCGTTGGGAGCGCATGTAGATCATCAGTATGGGAAGATCAATGGTCTGGCTATTAATTATGGGATAAATATTGCCTATGCGGCGAAACATAATGGTGTTGTCGAATTGTCTTCATTGAATTTCCCGAAGCGAGCGCAATTTCATCTATCTGCAGTACCGGAAGAAAAGGTTGGAGACTGGGCGGATCATCTTAGAGGAGCGGTGAAGATATTAGCTGAACTCTACCCCTTAAGAGTGGGATTATGTGGTGTAATCGAAGGAAGCCTTCCTATCGGAGGGCTATCGTCCTCTGCTGCGGTAATTATCTCATTTATGGCAGCATTGTGCAGATTAAATAATATTACTTTACAAGAGACTGAACTGATTCTGCTTGCCAAGCGGGTAGAAAATGAATACGTGGGAGTTTCTTGTGGTAAGTTGGATCAAAGTTGTGAAGTTTTATGCAGGAAGGATCATTTATTGTATCTGGATACGAAGGACGATACATATGAATTGATTCCCACTAGTCCATCTATGAAACCTTATAAGATAGCAATCTTCTTCTCGGGACTGGAACGTTCTCTTGTAGGTTCAAAGTATAATATGCGTCAAGATGAATGCAAGGCAGCAGCCTATGCACTGCAGGCATTTAGCGGCCAGGAGTATGGAAAGTTTGCAGATACTAGATTGCGCGATGTACCGGTAGAGATTTTCCGGGAATATGAGGAGCGATTGCCTGAAAGCTGGCGGAAGCGTGCTGTGCATTACTATGAGGAAACAGCGAGGGCAGAAGCTGGTGCGGAGGCATGGCGTAGAGGAAATCTGGAGGAATATGGGCAGCTTATATTTGAAAGTGGATATAGTAGCATCTATAATTACGAAAGCGGATCCCCGGAACTGAAGACATTATATGATATCATGAGTGCGATGGAAGGAATCTATGGTGGTAGATTTTCCGGAGCAGGATTCAAGGGATGTTGCATGGCGCTGATCAATCCGGAGTATGCGGAGCAGATTGAGAAGCAGGTAGAGGAACGCTATCTGGAAACATATCCGGCACTCACCGGAAAATATTCTTTTCATCTGTGTGAAAGTGCAGATGGAGTAACGATTCGATAAGACGAGGATAAATGTATGAAATGTGTAGTACTTGCAGCGGGGTATGCGACCAGATTATACCCTTTGACAGAGAATTTCCCTAAGCCATTGCTTCCGGTAGGTGGTAAACCGATATTAAACTGGCTATTGGATGATATAGATATGCTTCCGGAAATCGATGAGCATGTGATTATAAGCAACCATAAGTTTATTTCGCATTTTACAAAATGGAAAGAAGAGCAGAATCTGAAAAATCCAATTACTATATTGGATGACGGTTCACTGGATAATGATCATCGTCTGGGAGCGGTGAGAGATATTCAGTTTGCCATAGAGACATTGAAATTGGAAGATGATTTGCTGGTTATTGCTGGAGACAATGTGTTAGACTTTTCGTTGGCTGGATTTGTCGCATACATGCGAGAGAAGGGAAAATCCTGTGTGATGTGTCATGAAGAAAACAATATCCAGAAGCAACAAAAAACAGCTATTATTACAAGAAATCTAAATGGACTGATTACTTCTTATGAAGAAAAACCGGAGCAACCGAAGGGAAATTTGGCAGTGCCACCGTTTTATTGCTATCGGAACGAGGATGCGAAACGAATTACAGAAGCGTTGGAAGATGGCTGCGGTGTTGATGCCCCGGGAAGTTTTGCAGCATGGCTGTCCAGACATACGGAAGAGTATGCCTGGATTATGCCGGGAAAAAGATATGACATCGGAGATCGTAAGAGCTATGATGAAGTATGCGAGAGGTTTAGTCTCTCTTAAAGATATCTCTGGTATATACTTTTTCAGCAACGTCATCTAGAGATTTGTCATATCTATTTGCAATGATGATTTTGCTCATTTTCTTAAATTTCTTCAGATTATTTACAATAGTAGAGCCGAAGAAGGATTCACCATCCTTGAGAGTAGGCTCATAGATTACAACGGTGACACCTTTCGCCCGGATTCTTTTCATAATACCTTGAATAGAGGATTGGCGGAAGTTGTCAGAGTTGCTCTTCATCGTCAGACGATATACCCCTACTACTACTTTGGTTTCTTTTGCAGGATCCCACTGACTGTTTGCTTCATAGGCACCGGACAGTTCCAGTACACGGTCGGCAATGAAATCTTTTCGCGTGCGATTACTTTCTACAATGGCAGACATCATGTTCTGTGGAACATCCTGGAAGTTCGCCAGCAGCTGTTTGGTATCTTTGGGCAGACAGTAGCCGCCATAACCGAAGGACGGATTGTTGTAATGTGTTCCAATACGGGGGTCAAGACATACACCATCAATGATTTGCTTCGTATTTAACCCTTTGGATTCTGCATAGGTATCTAGTTCGTTGAAATAGGATACACGCAGTGCAAGGTAAGTATTGGCAAAAAGTTTTACGGCTTCTGCTTCTGTGAAACCCATAAATAGAGTGCTGATATTTTCCTTCAAGGCACCTTGTTGAAGAAGGGCAGCAAAGGTATGTGCAGCTTCTTCGGTGCTATCATCGCAGGAGACAATGATACGGCTGGGATAGAGATTGTCATATAATGCCTTGGATTCGCGCAGAAATTCAGGACTGAAGATAATATTTTTTGTATTGTATTTTTCACGGACCGCCTTGGTATAGCCTACCGGAATCGTAGATTTGATAACCATTGTCGCTTTCGAATTTACCTTCAGGACGAGCTCGATCACAGCTTCCACTGCAGAGCAGTCAAAGAAGTTCTTCTTGCTGTCGTAATTGGTAGGAGCGGCGATGATAACATAGTCTGCATCGCGGTAAGCGGATTCACCATCTAAAGTCGCGGTTAGATCCAACGGCTTTTCTGCCAGATATTTTTCGATATATTCGTCCTGGATCGGAGATTGTCTGTGATTCAGCATATCTACTTTTTCCGGGATAATATCGACGGCAGTGACATGATGATGCTGTGCTAAAAGCGTGGCGATGGAGAGACCTACATATCCGGTTCCAGCAACGGCGATATTGTATCTTTTGGAATTAGCAGATGAAGAACCGTTGAAAGAGTGTTCTTCTACGAACAGAGTTGTAATGTCGAACTGTAAAGCTTCTGCTAAAGCCTGAAGCTGCTCGATGGATGGAATATATTCTTTTTTTTCGATACGACCAATCATTAAGCGATTGATGCCAGTAAGCTTGGACAACTGCTCTTGAGAGATATTGCGATTTTTACGTTTTTCTAAAATGACATCACTGAGTAATTGAATGGATAATTTTTTCATGAGATGCTTCCTTCCCTTACATAGAATTTATTTATATGATACAGCAAAAAGCAAAAAAGTCAATAATGAAATAATATAAATTCAAAAAAGATATTTTGAATATCATGTTGAACAAAAGCGTAAAAGATAGACAGAGAAAAAAGGATACGATATAATGATATAGTAATAAATTGTTTGTCGGAAGGGAGCAAAAGAGTGAAAAATAGAATTCTTCAGAATAGATATAAATTATGGTATATGTTTTGCTTCATGATATTAGGAATGATAGATCAGAGGCGAGGAAGCGCTGTAGGTGAGGTACAGATGCTTTTTTCCAACCTCACAGGCATTACGATTGCAATGTTACTGATACCATCCTTGAATTGCGAAAGATTTAAACAGAAAATATATCTTTACTGGACGCCGATATGCTTGATTATGACGATAGTTGCGATAGTGCTGGGACAAAGAACATGGACATATAAAGGGCAGTGGATTACAGGGGTATTGAATTTGACGGTTTGGAGTTATCTGTTGATCTATATTTTCAGAGAGTGGCGATCGTTGGATATAGTAACCCGTTTAAAGCAGCCATTTTACTGGCTTATTTTTGCTTTTTTTATATTGATGGTTTTATCGCAGCATGAGAAGACGGAAACACTATGGTATTTACTAATTTATGGCGGTTTTTATATCATTGGTATTCCGGAAAACAAGAGAAAAGATTTCCTTACAGGAATGTTGAATGGTATACTCGCATGGTTTTTTATACAGCAGATTATTGCTTTCGGATTTAGACCATATGATTTTGTGCGATATAGGGGATTATATTCCGGTGAAACTCAAAGTGGTTTGTTTTATATGCTGGTGTACTGTGCTTTTTTTGTGAAGTGGTTGTGGGGAAAGCAAGAAAAACAGAATAAATGGTTGTGCTTTTTTTACTTCCTTATGGCCGCGGGAAATGTAGGGTTTATGATTTTGGCGGGTAGTCGTTCCGGGGTTTTGGGCGCTGTCGTTGTAACACTGGTAATACTGACAGTGTATGATATTGTGGTAAAGAAGTCCTTTTACGGATGGTTGTTACATGGAGCAGGGTTGTTATTGTGCGTTATACTGACGATGCCGGCCGTGTATGTTACGGTACGTTATCTTCCTACGATTTTACACCACCCAATATGGTTTGAAGGAGAGTACAGAGAAGATGAAAGTGTGCGCTCCTTCGATCCTTGGGATAGTCCCAGATATATCTCCGTAGAAGAGATGATAGATCATAATATTGGTAGAATTTTGCATGCTATAGGAATAGATATTATCTATGAAAAATATGAGAATTCTTTAGGCTCTATGAAAGTGTGTGCAAAAGAGATAGAGGAAATAGGAGAAGCGGGGAGCTCGCCGGATAATCCATATATGCTGGATGATGTTGATTCAAATAATGCTATGTGGGATAGAATCGTAATTTATTCATATTACTGGAATCATCTGAATCTGTTAGGCCATATTGGAGAGGGACAGGGATTCTATATGAATAAGTGGACCTATTGGGGACATGCGCATAATATGTTTCTTCAAACAGCATATCATTATGGAATTCCGGCAGGAATTTTATTTATCTTAATTTGGATATATGGAATTATACGTGCTATACGTATGAGAAAGCCGGAAGGTTGGGTATGCGTGGCATATTTATTGGCGATAGCATGTTTTGGAATGTTGGAAATGGTTGTGACGCCGGGACAGATTACGGTACCTATCATGTGGATAATGCTTTATTTTGCGGGATTGGAGAGCTACAGCAAATCCTGCAGAGGGGAAAATATAGAAAAAAGAGCAGAATAGAGAATTAGAACGGAACTCAAATTATTTGAGTTCCGTTTTAGATTATTATTTTTCTAAGTCGATTGTCTTGAGTAATTCTTTGATCTGTTCTACACTTAACCACTCGGTATTGTTACCGGAACTGTAGGAAAATCCCTCGGGAACCCTCTTGCCGGTGGGAACGGCACGTCTGGATTCACTCCATACCATCTGTGGATATACGATGAAATGCTTGTCATACTCGTAAGTATTCAGGGAATCTTCCACGGTTACCATAATCTCATGCAGTTTTTCTCCCTCGCGGATACCTACTTCGGGCATTTCACATCCGGGCAGCATTGCCTGTGCCAGATCTGTGATTTTGAAAGAAGGAATCTTGGAAATGAAGGTCTCACCCCCCTTAGATTCTTCCAAAGCTTTAATAACCAACTCGACACCCTGCTGCAGGCTGATCCAGAAACGGGTCATGCGATAGTCTGTAATAGGAAGTTCAGTGCCACCATTCTTGATGATGTTGTGAAAGAACGGAATAACGGAACCGCGGCTTCCGGCTACATTACCATAGCGAACGATGGAGAAGCAGATATCCTTACTTCCGGCATAGGCGTTGGCAGCGATAAACAATTTATCGGACACCAGCTTGGTACCGCCATACAGGTTGACAGGATTCACGGCTTTGTCGGTAGACAGAGCAACGACTTTTTTTACCCCGGTATCCAAAGCTGCATCAATAACATTCTGTGCACCATGGATATTGGTCTTGATTGCTTCCGCCGGGTTGTATTCGCAGGCAGGTACCTGCTTCAGAGCTGCAGCATGGATGACATAATCTACACCTTCAAATGCTCTGGTCAGCCGCTCTTTGTCTCTGACATCACCGATGAAGAAACGAAGCTTGCCGGCATACTGCTTGAATTCATTCTGCATGATGAATTGCTTGAATTCATCACGGGAATAGATAATGATCTTCTTAGGATTGTAATTGTCCAGCACATATTTGGTAAAAGCCTTGCCAAAACTGCCGGTACCACCTGTAATCAAAATGGATTTATCATCTAATAACATAATGTCCTCACTTTCAAAACTAAAAATTCTTATACATCATAACATATTATGTGGAAAAACGCAATTATTACGCGGGAATATGAACACAGGAATATGAGGATAACCTTAAAGTTTAAATTCTGAAAGAGTGAGTGACAAACGAAGTTGATTATATTATAATAATTAATCATAAGTTCTTTGATCGGAATAGACAAAATGTAGAAGATTATCGGTTAGTTGGGTCGTTGGCAATGGTTTGCCAGTCTGCCTAAGGCGATAATCGGACATATAATAAAAAAACTAGATTGTGAGGTATGGAGAATGGATCAGATTGCGGATGAAAGATTTGAAAAATATGATAGGATTGTTGAAAAATATGAAGAAAGAAAAACACAGCAAGAAGTGGCTGATATGTATGGGATGAACAAAAGACATGTAGCTAAGGTTACACAGCTAGATAACTGCCATAATACCAGAAAAGTCACATGCGAAAATGTAAGAAAAGGAGAAGCTATGATTCCTATAATTTTTGCATACCAATTATATTTTTTAGACAAATACCCTATTGAAAATTTCAGGTAATGTGAAATATGTATACAAAGCGGACAAAAGATAAACGAAGGAGTCTGGATGGAAGCTGTTGCTAATCTGCTGGAATTGATAGTGGAGCTTTTGAAGCGGAATTATAAAAAGCCAAAACTTTGGGTTGGAACAAAAGGAACTCTGATTTTTGAGTTCCTTTTTGCGTTATTATGCAGTTTACGGAGTCCAACGGTAAACTGTTACTGACCTCATGAGCTGCCAAAGATTTGCGCACATAAACTGTCATCGAATTGACTGGTTTTCTATTATGTCGATTAGATATTATCTATTGAAAACCTTCGAAATAACGTAATGCTTAGTGCAAATAACGAACTCCATGAGTTGAAATTTACATGGTATCATAAACATATAGGCAGAAATTCGCATTACGTGCGTTGTCTATTGAAAATTTTTTTGAAAAAGTTTGTAAGATATTGACGGTTAATGCCATGTAACATATAGAGGGGCTTATTAATATGACTAGAAAAGGAAAAATATCATTTGATTTCGAATCATGGAAAAAGGGGGATTAATTAATGAAGAAGATATATCAATGGTTCCGTAAAATGCCAAAACGAATTCAGAACAGCTTGTTATTTTCAGCAACGGTAGTTGGATTTCTCTCTACGCTTTTTACAGTGTTGGGTATTTCGCTGACCAATATACCATGTACAAATTTGTTAATGAGATTTTTAATTGTTATTGTGATTATAGTTCTATTAGCAATGGGATGCTATGCGGTGATTGGAGTAGTATACAAAGATTCAGTGACACTGAACATAGTGAAGACACCAGTAGAGATATTTTGTGGTGACATTTTTGAAACAACTGGCATGAAGGTAATAGGTTGTGATAGTCATTTTGATACAAGAGTAGATGACAGAGTGATTTCAAAACGTTCCCTGCATGGTCAATTGATTTTAAATCATGGAAATGCGGACGAAATAAAAAAAGTAGTAGAAGATGCAGCGGTTAGAATGAAATTACAAAAAAATGATGAAGGGCTGTATGATTTCCCACTGGGAACAATTATCAGATATGATAGTAGTGTTGATCAGCAAACATACCTTATGTTGGCAGTGACAGAATTGGATGAAGAACTTAAAGCACATACCAATATGGCAAAGTATGAGCTTATGCTGATGAAAATGTGGAAAGAAATCGATCGCGTATATGCGAGTTACGATGTCGTTCTTCCTATTATAGGAACTGGTATATTGCGATTTGATGATGGTCCCAAGGACAGGGACGCATTGCTAAGGTGCATGTTATGTACATTGAATAGCAGCGGAGTACACTTTAATTCAAAAATCAAAGTTGTAATATATGGGAATTCAAAAGAAATCCCATTATATGAATATAAAGACATTTTCAATGTAATTTCACGGAGGTAACTTATGGAAAACAGAACAGCAAATTATGCAGCATTTTATGTAAAAGAACCATTTGAAGAATCTAATTTAGGCGCGTATGCGACACCTGATTTTGTTTATTATAATCAGTTACGCGCATGGAAAGGTGTGGATAGTACATTCCCTTTTATTGATGCTCATGCGAAGACATATAATGTCAGAGACGATAGTTCTTGGGAAACATTGAAAAGAAGATTGCATGACCGACTTAATGTTTCGAAAAATATAGTACTATTTTTGAGTGATAATACCAAGAACAGTCAGGCATTACGTGAAGAAATAGATTATGGGATTAATACCAAGGGACTTCCAATCATTGTTATTTATCCGGATTTTAAAGAAAAGACAGATATTTGGTGTCCTTACGGCATGAGAAAGCAGGTAACAGAGTTATGGGATAAATTACCTGTTTTTAGAGATAATATGTATAAAGTGGCAACATTGCATGTGCCTTATAAGAAAACACTAATAACAAGTGCATTAAAGGATAATGATTTTAAAGTTCAGACAATGACAACTGCAGGTCAGTATCATTATAGAATAGATTGATTGAGATATAGGAACTTCGAACACGGAAGAATGAAAAACGCGGAAAGGAGAATATGACATTAAACTTAATAAGTCATAGATATGAAAAATGGAAGAAAAAAAGGTTGCTATATTAATTGATGGAGATAATATTTCTCCCAAATATGCAGAATATATTAAGCAGGAAGCAGCGCGTTCGGGAAGAATTAAAATTTGCAGGCTATACGGTTCAATAACGTCGCCAACGGTAAAGGCATGGTACAAGGAAATGCCAAAATACGGTATAACACCGGTACTGCAAATAAACTACATTGACAATAAAAGTATTGCAGATCAGGCATTAACAATTGATGCTATGGATATTTTATATGAAGAAGAAATTGATGTGATATGTTTGGTTTCAAGTGATAGTGACTTTACAAAACTGGCATATCGAATAAAAGAATCGGGCAAGTTTGTTATTGGAATGGGCGAACAAAAGGCAAATGAGTCTATTGTTCAAGCGTGTGATGAGTTTAAAATGCTGGATTTGATTTATAAGATTAATATAGAGGATAAAAATGTTGAGAATGAGATATCGGAAGAGCAATTGAATATAGAAGAGGAAAATGAAGAAAATGGACAAAATCTTATAGGCGAAGAAGTCGATGTGGCAACCTATGTGCCTACGGAAAAAGAAATTGTAGATAATATTAAGCAAATTTTAGATGATGACTGGGAAAATCTTGCAAATGTTGGAATGATATTGAATAAGCAAAGACCGGGATTTGATACTAGAATCTATGGGTGCAGAAGTATGAAGCAACTTATTGAAAAGCATTGTGACGTGTTTGATATAAAAGCGGAGCTTGCAAAGGATCAAATACATAAGGTGATATATGCAAAATTAAAGAGTTGAAAGTAACCGCATTTCAACAAAATGGGGAATTTTGGATAGAACTGGGTTTAGCGATTTGGTTGATTATGCAAACTCTTGAGTTTCCGCAAAATGCAATAAAAACAAGGATGATTTTCCCCAAGGTACCAATCTGCCTGATTTTTGAAAAATCCCGAGTGGCAGTTTCAAGATTAGAGGCACCCGAATAAGCCCCACCGGAATCGGGCTTTGGGAAAAATATTCTTTTATCTATTCAAACGACTAACTTGAGGCAGAGTTGATGGTATGCCGGACGTTTTGTCCGGAACCAGAGCCTGATACCCTCTTTTGCATACGAAAGTATGCCACAGATGCCTTTTGCCAGCCGGTAATAGCAGAAATGTACTTTTTCCTTTACAGGGTCTGCTTTTTGTATGATGGAAACCTTAACAGCATTCGTTTCGGGCTTCATGGATAAATGAGCCAGAAACGCCATGCACAGGGTAATATAAAAATTTAGAGCATTGACTGCTTCAAGCTTCCGTACCCGGAAGTTTTCAAAATGGAACATCTGCTTTATACAGCGGAAGTATTCCTCAATGCGCCATCTTGAGAAGTATGTCTTTGCAACCTTTATGACATCTTCTTTTGACTTGATTGCCTTATTGGTTGCCGGCATCATGGGATGCTCGGTAATGCCATAAACGAGAACCAGATAAATATCTTTTCTGGACGCGGTCACTTGTACTTTTACGTGGGAATAATCAAGTGGCATGACAGACATTGACTGGTGCCGCGAGCACGGCATTGCTGTCAGCACCTTTTACTACTGGGTAAAGCAGCTTCGAAAGGAAGCTGCCCAGATACCGGCACCTGCCTATGGTCATTCTGAGAATCCCCGACCCAAACAGGACGTGGTTCCCATTGACATAGTACCGGAACGCTGTATATTCCGTTCCAAGTGAACCACTTGCACGGTCAAACTGAGCCAGTCCCACGGAGGATGAGAGCCACCCTCACGGAGACTGAGCCAGTGCTATTTGATGCTAATTATCAGTCAACTGCCTGTTAATTATAAATACAACTGAATAAATCATAGGTCATAATAATCGTCTGGTAATACAATGCTGTTTTCTTCCAGAAGCTTTTTCAGGAAATGTACCTGACGCTGGAGAGATTCTATTTCAATCCAGTTGCCATGACATAATTCATCGCATTCTTCCAGTTCAAGACGAGCTGACACATAGTCTTGCCACTTGATACAATGATGATCTTTACTGAATGCACAATAATTATTCATGGATGCCCCCCTTCTGGATTGCTTTCAATCCGTGACGCTCACGCCTGGATACTTTACCATCAATCAATACTTCGTATGAGTTGTGAATGATTCGATCCATGATTGCCTCTGAAATAGGACTTCCAGCAGCCTCTGTTGGAGTAATGCGTGAATACCACTCTACCGGTTCATACTGAGTACAAAAGATGGTGGATTTATCTGTGCATCTTGATTCTGCAATCTCAAGAAGGTCATAGGATTCCTGCGGTGTTAACATACGGATAAGCCATTCATCGAGAATGAGAAGATCTACCTTCTGATAGGCTTTGATTGTTTTCTTGAGGTCACCGCATCCTTTGGCAACATTTAATTCGTCAAAAAGTTCCGGCATGCGAATGTACTTCACTGTATAAAACTTACGACATGCTGCGTTACCTAATGCACATGCAAGATAAGTTTTTCCATTGCCAGAAGCCCCTTTCAGAATGATATGATGACCGTCTATGATGTATTGGCAGGTCGCATACCGAAGAATCTCAGCTTTATCCAACTTACGATCGTCATGGTATTCAATACCTTCGATACTTGCACTTGGTGTAGAAAAAGTTGCATTTTTGATGTATCTGGCCAGTTTGTTAGCCTAGCGTCTGCCCCATTCCGCATCTGTAAGAAGCGATAAACGATCCTCAAAGCCCAGTGCAGCATATGTGGCAGGATTCTCCATTTGGTGTTGGAGTTCATTAGCCATTGCTGTAAGCTTTATTGCTTTTAGGAGTTCGAGCGTGCTCTGGTTAATCATGAGCGATCCCCGCCTTTCGCAAAGTAAGCAGCACCTCTCGTAATACCATGCCCTTTAGGGGCAGCTGTATCATCAGGACTTGTTGCGCTGACCTTATCCTGTCCATTTTTTAGCATGGAACTAATGATGCGAATGGATGGCGTGCTGGTAAGCTCCCATACTTTAGAACAGGCATTCTCCAAACGATTATGCACAACTGGTATGATGAAATACTACAAGTTTTAGATGATGATGAAAGGCAGGTTATAAAAGAAACAGATATTTTAACTTGGTTTCAAAATAATGAGGAGCGGTATGATAATATACGTTTATTGAAAAATAAAATGGAACAGGCAATATATGAAAAATTAGCAACTACATTTGCTATAGAAAAGAAGGGAGAAGAAAGATGATATTTAATAATAATCAAAGTAAAGTGTTTCATATTACTTCATGCATTATAGGCATAGTAATGGTAGCAGTAGGGACAATTATATATTCTTTATTATATAAAAATAAAGTAGGTGAGTTTTCTTATGATAATATTGTAATTATGATTGTATTTATTGAAGTTATAGTGTTTGGAATAGTATTACTCTTAATTAATTTTGAGGGTAAATTGTATAGTAAAATAGGGTTTTTAATAGCTGGTTTTTTAATAGCCGGATTTATATTTAATAAGCCATTTAGGTTTGGAACAATTTTGGCTATGGGAACAATGGCAGCATATTTAATAATTATGAGATTTAAAAACATTTTTTCGACTGTGGTTACTATGACGGTTTGTGCCACTATTTTTTTGGTAATAACATTATTTGTTTTGAAGGTAGTAGATGAAAATGATGAAACTTTGGCCGTATATGGTATGTTCTCTTTGTTTATAGTAGTTTATCGAATATTTGGGAGGATAATTAATCAATGGTTTATTGATAAAATGTTGGGATACAAAGAAGAAAGTAAAACATATGATGATGAGCAACTTAAAAATCAAATTTTATTGATATATATGGTGACATTTATTTTCTTAAATGTGTGGCTATTTCGAGAGACAATCGATACGGACATTTGGAATTTAATAAATAATAGTTTCTTGACTGGGTTAGCAATTATTCAGATAAAGTGGAACAAAATAGTATTCTATTTTAGAAACAATTCAGAAGATAATGCAGTGGATGAAGAAAAAAGGGCAATTTAATAAGAGAGAGAAGATTTCATTTCTTGTATTATGTTCTAATATTTCTGATATTGATTCCAATACATTTTACTGGCGATTCCTATATACTTGATCTTTGATAGTTAAATTATTTTTTCTTTACAGCACAGCACTTATTCAGAACCACGTAAACGCTCCATAGCGAGTACCAAGGATGAGCAGGAGTTGCCTATTTTATTTATGAGTAATTACAGACAAAAAGGAGCAACATGACGGTTGCTCCTTTAATTAGTATTATGTTCTATAATCTCAAACTATTCTTTATCATGTTTTATCATTGAAAACATAAAACCACCCATTTTTATAATTAGATCATGTTTATTATCGTTTTTTAAAATTATGATAATAACTGTACAAAAGATTGAGACTACTACTATTGACAATAAAATATACATAATTTTCCACCGCCTTCAATAAATAAAAACATTCCGCGGAATATGAATAGTGTTCTTTCTCAGATAATAAAAGTGGTAATTTGTAACAGATTTTTATCTTATAGGCAATCCCTCCACAATATCAAATCAATATTTTCCCTATATAATATACCAAAAACTTATTACATGTAGATATCTACGAGGTGATTTCTGCAGCAATCACCAACACAAGCCGCTTATGTATGCTTAAAATGCTATCAAATCAGTTATAAAGTTGTCAATATTTTTTTCTATAATCCCTTAAGATTGTAATAAAACAACAAAAATGAACATTTTTTATTATTGGAAATTTATTAATAATGACTATCGTAGATGGATGATATTACATAAATCGGTCTTTTGATAACATCAATTGTAAAGAAAATGTAACTGTGGTCAGCTGATAGTTAAATTATTTTACTATAATAGTAATAAAAATATTGTGAATATTGTTTTGGGGGAAAACGTCTTAGCGCAATATAGAGAGATAAGTAGAGTATAATAGAATTTAGAAACAGATAATATGTAAATGCTATTTAGTAGCTACGCTGGTTGAAAGAAGGCATATTCTAGAATAGGAAAGTGCATTGAATATGATGAACTAAAAAACAGAAAATAGAAATAATCCTGAATGCTGTGCTCACGGCACAAGTCAATATCTGTCATGCCACTGGTTCGGCATTCATTGATAAGTTTCAACTGTTCTTCTTTTGGAACTCGGGATTTTCTGGTGTTTGCCATGATGTTGTCCTCCATAATTGTAGTTGTTGTAGTAAAATAGTCTAACTACGATTATGAAGTTAGAGGCGGTTGTTGGCTAGCCGCGAGATTATTTGGCGCTTACAGAAAGAAAGCTGGCGCATGGACCAGAAGTTAGTTTTGCAATCAACTACTGCAAAAAAACTTCGTTGTCTATTGACCGAAAAACTTTGTAAGAATTTGCCGAAAATTGACATATATATAATAGAGGAAGTATAAAGATGGTTTGATTTAAATCAAAGGGAGAATCTGGGAATGGACTCTGTTGCAAGAATATTGGAACTGATAGTGGATTTTTTAAAGAGAAATTATAAAAAGCCGAAACTTTGGTTTGGAATATTGGGAATCTTGGTATTTATTATTTTGATATTTCCGTATATTGATTCCAATACGTTTTACTATACCAGAATGGAGAAGAGAATCAGCATCTTAGAGCATCTTACACAATTGGATGAAACTGCGATTAATAGTAATCCGGTGTATCGACAAGAATATGAGAGCATATTACAAGAAATTCAATTGCAAAGAGAAAGATCAGTAAATTCAATAGCGACGCAGCTCTTTGATACCGTAAATTCCTCATGGACAACCGGAAAGGACCAGGGGAATAAGATCCTGAAATTTATATCTGGTGCGATATGGTTTCTTATTGTTACAATATGTGTTCCTTTCATGAATACCTTTAAAAAGCGGAGTGACAAATTGGTTGCATTTATTGTGATGATTATACTGTCAACGATAGTAGGATGCATATTTATGGCAATACCTATTATTTACAGGTCGTGGATAAATTATTTTGTAATACCGATTGCACAATTAGTAATTGTGATTGTACTGGTTGGGAAAAAGGACAAAAAATCGTAGGAAGGGGTTTACAAAAGTGAAAGAAACTATATTTTGCATCATAAGTGCATTTATATTATATGAGGTATCGGGAATAATCGGTAAAGAGATGCTGGCGGACAAGCATATTACTGGGGAGGGAAAAGGGTATTGCGATATTACTTTTGGCAAGGAAAGCAAGAAATCGCTCATCATAAATATACAGTATAATATTTTCGCGCCTATTATCTATATGTTGCTCATTGCAACAGTATTACAGAATATAGGGCAGGAAGAACTGGCATATAAAGCTGTCTACATTGTGCCGTGTTATTATCTCGTCAGATGGGTTATGATTACGGTCATTGCGGGAAAATATCAATTGTTTAATATAAAATATGAATGCATATCAGCGATCCCGGGTGTGTTACTCGCTTTTTTCATTCAGAGGATATTGATTTTGTCAGGGAAGGAAATATTTCCCACAGTGGAAGAATTTCGAACACAGTTATGGTTGGTATTTTTTGCTATGGCATATCAATTTTGCGTTAGGTCATTGGGAAAATCTGATGCCATCCGGCAGAACCGAGTTTGTACGAAGCAGATGAAGCAAAAGTATATCCTTGATAAGTATGAATTATTCCAAAGAAAATATGGTACGATCATACAGGCTGAAGCACCGGGGGATTATTTGCAGCGTGTGATTTATGCAATTATGATCTATGAGAACTTTAATAGACCTACGACTCAAAGGTGGTGTGAAAATGTGCTGTTTTGTCTGGGGCGAAGACCGATGACGTTAGGAATTATGCAGGTGTCTACCACAAAATTCATACACAATGCAGAGAGTGTTGAATTGGGATGTCGAAAAATTAAAGAGTCATTTCAAGAGTATGTGAAAATTGCTAAAAAAGAAAATTATCAGGGATATTATTTCGGAGCCGGAGAACCTGAATTGTGCCTGGAAAAGATATGTGAGGATTACAATAAGGCCGAGGATTACGTAGATGCAATAAAAGCCATTTTTTATACGTTGCCGGATCCGGAATATGGTGAATATGATGAGACCCGTCAGCTATTAGAAACAGAAGAACAGCAGGGAGCGGGGGAAACATCGGACTTCATTCGGGCTTACGGAATGGAAGATTTGACGGAAAAACTGGGGAAATATGAGCATATTATCTTGCAAGACGATTATTATCTTAGGGTGTTAGACACGGAATCTCCTTATGTTTCTTGTTATTCAGAAGATGAATGTACAGTTTATTGCATAAATGGAATCGAAAACTTGACGATTACCGGAGAAGATGCCATGTTTTACATGGGCGCCGGTGATTATTTTGTGTTCAGAAATTGTAGGAACATTACAGTGCAAAATGTTGGATTTATTCGCCAGGCCGATCAGGAGAAAACAGCTGCACCGATATTACAGTTAGAGAATTGCGAGGATATCAGACTGGAAGCGGTAGAATTGATGGGAAGGAGCGGAGCTGCATTAAGATTAAGGCATTGTGAGCGTGTCAGAATGAAAAATATGCGGATTCACGATTGCCGGGAAGGGGCAGTCATTATGGAAGAAACAGAGGCAATTATGGAAAACTCTCAACTGAGAAGAATCCGGGTAGAGGGAAAAGCGGAGATTATTTCGATAAAATCGAGTATTGTTAAATTGCAGGAACTAATATTTTACAAGGATAGTACGCAAGGCTGCTTGATAGGAAATGATAATAGCAGAGTAGAAGGCGAAGAATTCATTATACAAGAATGTGACTATGCGGATATTTGCAATCAAAAGATGATAGGGTATGGACAGATGTAGCATGCTTGTTTGATCTTAGATAAAAGGTAATTGCGAGAAAAATGCGGGAGGGGATAAAAGATGCTGGAAAATACAACAAACATTAGTATTGAACAATTAGTAGAGATAGTAGGAGTCACTACCGGAAGTGTTATTGCGGTTGGCAAAGGAATTTTATCTTTTTGTGAGTTAATATCTTCGTATAATATAGAAATTGGATTAATGACAAAAAAGGAACAATGGAAATTTCGAATAACTAATTTAGCTATGTTGACATTTTCCATTTGGTTGTTAAATGTATTGTTTTGTTTTGTATGTTCGGATGAGAGAGTAATTTGCGTTGTATTTTTATGCTGTATGATTATTTTTTTAGTTTGGGGAATTAGCTGTTTACTCCTTGCAGTCATGTGGCTGCTAAATAAAAGAAAGATTGTTTTAATAAATACTAATGTCGAAGGCTATGTCAGGGTGCTATGCTTTGTAGCATTTCTACTTTTTGGGATAACCTTTAACGACTGCTTAGTGTTCTATGGGACGGAAAAGTATAATGTATGGATTGGCAGTTTTTTAATGACAGTATTGATAATGGAAATGTTTATATGGTTGGCTGATTTCAGCAACCAATCAGGAATAGCAAAAATATGCTATTATGATTTAGCACTCAAAAAAAATATATTTGTATTTTTCCGTTATGATGAAGATTTATTTATGTGCGGTAATGCATCAAAAATGAATGAGTGTGATGAAAATTATCTGGTTCCCTATAAAAGAATACAAGAAGCAAAGTTATTACCCATATCACGGGATATTAAGCAGGAGTCGCATGTGAATTGTCGACGGGTAATAATTCAAACATCAAATGTCGATTATGAACTGGAAAAGATATTAAATAAAGTAAAAGATGCATTGAAAAATCAAAATATAACACAAGGAAAAATTGATGAAACCTATATATACATAAAACCTTCAGATAAAAAAGCATATTATGTAACACCTGATGAAGTGACAGATTCGGTGGAATTGTAAGATTACTTACAATGAAGATACGTAGCTTTTAAAGTCTCGGCGAATTGCAAAATTCCGGCGTTTATAGCTTATATAATATTGGGAGTTGTTTTTGCATTGGTTTTATCTGCTTTGATCATTATTGGTGTTATAACCATTTTACATAAATGCTTAAAGGATAAACGACATGATGTAAAAATAAAAACAAAATACTTCGATATTGAAATAACTCAGCATGAGTAATATATAGTATAAGGGCAGTTATAGACCGTAAAGGTTTGTAACTGTTCTTTTTTTAGTTTGATAAATCGAAAGACGGAGATTGGGGATCTTCCCTCCGAAATCCAGAGTATAAGTTGATATTGACGATTAAAATTAAACTTGTTACAGTGTTTATGGAGCATTAGTTTATAAAGGTAGAACACTCTTTCATAAGGGAGGTCCTGGTTCGATTCCAGGATGCTAAAGGGTATAATAGGATTGTATCTTTTAGCATCCTGAAATTCTGAGGTATAGCATGGCTGAAGAAATTTACAGAGCGTATGTCAGTAATGTAAAAGAGTTAGAAAAACATAGAAACGTAATTGTTCAATTAGCCAATAGGGCTATTAGAGAAAATAAGCAAATTGAACTAAATACACTGACGAAAGTATATGCATTAATATATTCTGCATATGTTGAGGACTCTTTTTTGAAACTTATCCATACACCTCAAGCATTTACAGAAATTGAAATCATGGATATTCAGCGAGGCAGGAATCTTGAAGAAAAGTGGAAAAAATGTGTAGAATTAGCATTTATGAAAATAAACAATAGAGCTAATTTGGGGGAAATCGCTAACAAAAAACAGACATTAAATCGAATTTTAGATAAGTATATTATTGCTCCAAGCCAAATGAGAAATAAAATAGCGCATGGGCAGTGGTCGGTTTGCTTAAATGGTGACTGCACAAAAATTAATGAACAGATAAGTAAAGAAATGAATAAATTAGATTTTGTGAAAGTAGATCGGCTTTTTTGAATATATAAAAAGTATCAACAGTGTGTATTGGATTTATTAGTTTCTCTAAGAACGCATTATCGTGATTACTATGCAAATATTACTGAACTGGAGAGATATGTAAAAGAAACAGAATCATGGACTTTAGAGACTAAGAAAGATAAAATTTTGTCTTCATTAAAATATAAGCATCACAAAAGCATACGTAAAATGAATCAAAGAAGGGGAGTGGAATAATGCATAAGATTGAAATTAAAAAAACGGACCGATTGAACAACTTGAAATGAATATCAACAAGTTTAATATATTAATTGGAGTATCAGACGGCACCTGCTGCAGACTCTCCGCGGCTTGACAGCAGACATTTAAAATTAAATTCGGATAAAATCGGTGGGGAAATGAGAAAAATACAGGATATCATTTTAAAGTTAATTGCGGTAATGGGAATTTGTTTTTTTACAGCGTTAACGATTGGAGCAATAGGTACCGGCAGAAAGTTAGCTCCTTTCTCGGAAACGGTTTCGACAGTTAGTGACAACTGGATAAAAGCAGTTGGAATTGTGTTGGGATGCATAGTCATTATAGGAATCATCTGGAAATATAGTTCCCGGGTATACATTCGGCATTTGCGAATTGCAGCAGCGGTAATTGCAATTTTGTCTGCGGCCGGGATAATTACTATGGCATTAAATGCCGAGTATGTTCCTATAGCAGATCAGGAATATGTATATGTTGTCTTGAAGAATCTTTTTACAGGAAATTACACAGAATTACAGAAGTATTGGTATTACAATGTATATCCGTATCAGCTTGGAGTAGGTGCTGTTTATTTGTTACCAACACGGATTTTGGGAAATTATTGTGTTAGTACTTTACAATGTATTCAGGCGATTTGTGGTGGAATCATAATTTTTACAGGGAATGAGATTGCATGGAGGCTGTTTCACAAAGAAAGACTATGTATTTTTTATTTACTGTTTGCCATATGTTATGCTCCTCTGCACTTATATGAACTTTTTATATATGGTGAAACGATTGGCGTGTGCTTTTTACAGCTTGCCATTTTGTCCCTACTGGTACTGCAGGAGCATGAACAATGGATACTATGGAAAAAGATTTTCGTATATATTGCAATGATCAGCAGTATGACTGTGTCCTATACAGCGAGAGAAGCATTGATTATTGTATGGATTGCTGTCCTGGGTATTCAATTTTTACGTGCTCTAAAGGGGAATCGCAAAAGTTTTATGATTAGTTTTTTCTGTGTGCTTTTGATGATACTTGGACAAAAAACGGTTATTCAATGTGTAGAACATCAGGCAGAACTCCAATTATCGGAAGGAGTTCCGGCAATATCTGTGGTTGCAATGGGATTTCAGGATGAGGATCCAAACCATACAGGGAGTGGAACATATAATGCATATGAAATACATCTCTTTTGGGAAAATAATTTTGATGTAGCTAAGTGTAAGGAACTTTCTGTTTTAAATATAAAGCAGTCCATTGTCAGATGGATGCGAGATCCTATAGGAGCATTAGAATTTTTTTGCGATAAAACAGCAGTTCAATGGTTGGAACCTACCTATGGATCTTTTTTATTTACATCGAATATGACGACTTCGTCGAAATGGATGAAGGCTTTTTACTCAGATAGAGGATATCAGATATTCTATGAAATTATGAATCAACTGCAAAATGTTATTTATATTGGAGTATTATTTTATTATATTTATCTGGCAAAGCATAAAAGACAGGAAAAGGAATATTTTTTAGGATTGGTTCTGATAGGAGAGGTTTTATTCAGTCTGTTGTGGGAAGCTAAGAGCAGATACGTGTTTCCCTATATAGTGATTGCGCTGCCGGCTGCGGCCATGGGGTATTGGTATTTATGTAATTGTATAGGTAAATATCTGAAAACTCGCACTTGAATAAGTGCCTATGCACCGTAAAAATTCAATAATAACTGGCATAAATATAGCATGAAACTAGAAATTACCCGGGAGCAATATGTTAGGATCATAGAAAAGATAATACAGGATTTCCTGAAGGAACTCAAAAAAAGTCTAATAAATTTGAGTTCTTTAAAGGAACTCAAATAGGAACTCAAAAGGAACTCAAATTTTTGAGTTCTTTTTTGAGTTGTTATTTTCATAAAACATTTGGATACCTTGAAATCAGTTATCTGAAATGTTATATTGAATCATAACAAACGCTTAAAAAATAAAGAGAAAAGTTATTATTATCCGGTAGGATGGGAGACATGCAGACCATGACAGAACAGAAAAAAAGGTATACGATCCTGGGCATATTTGTGGCAATGTTCCTTTTTGGAGCTTTTTTCCTGCGGGAGACAGGTGTTTATTTTGATGAAAATCAGGAAGAAAGAATTCTGTATATGAATATCTTGCAGTATGGTGAGACCTTACGGATCCCGAAGCTCACGAACTGGTTTCAATGGAAGGAAGAATATCATCCGATCTGCGTAGAAGCGGACAAGGATCATGGCAGTGCTCCGTATTATCTGTGTGGATTGCTGTTAATGAAGCTGGATCAGCATCCGGATGCTGTCAGGCTGCAGAGTGAGGTATGGCATGCGTATACGTATGCGCTGTTTTTCCTGGGTGTGATTTATATGTACCGGTTGTTGTGGGAACTGTTCCGGGACAGGAGGACGGCACTGCTGGGAACACTTATGCTGTTTCTGACACCGAGGATATTTGCGGATGGATTATACAACAATAAAGATTCCGTATTGATGTCCCTGATCATTGTGATGTTATTTTACGGAATCCGCTTTTTGGAGCGTAAGGATTTCAAAAATGCATGTCTGCTAGGAATCTGTGCCGGATTCTGCGGGAATCTGAAGATCAGCGGGATCTATGTTTTTGCAATGATTGGCGGCTTTTATCTGCTGATCCTGACGACAGAAAAAAAGTGGAGCGGGAAAACTTTTTTCGTGGGACTTACGGCAGCAGTTGTCGGTTTCCTGAGTTATTTGACATTAACTCCCGCTATCTGGGGACAGGGATTTCATTTGTGGGAATTTCTGATGTGGAACCTTTCAAACAGTACGGAATATTCCAGAATGGACGGTAAGGTATTGTTTGACGGAACATGGTATGTGCATTCCACGAATCCTCTGCCATGGTATTATCTGCCGAAACTGATCGCCCTGACGATTCCGGTCTATCTCAGTGTTCTGCTGTGGAGCAGTATCGGCATCTGGCTCTATAAAGGCAGAAAGCATCAATGGAATTTTGCGGATCGTATCTATCCGCTGTTCGCACTGACTTCCGGGATTCCGGTGCTGGTAGCAATGCTGTGCGATCCGAATCTGTACAACGGGTGGCGGCATATGTATTTTATCTATGGACCGATGATCGTGATGATGGCTTATGCAGTGAGATACCTGTTGCAGCAACCGGAAATCCGTGCGAGAAGGATTGCAACTGCTATGCTGGTGGTGCTCATAGGATGTAACGGAGTTGGAATTGCACTGACGGGACAGAGCTCCAGCGCTTATACGAATATTTTGGCAGGTGGTGATGCCTGTGGACGGTACGAGATGGATTATTATGGTGTGACGGCGAAGAAGGTTCTCAAAAGCCTTGTGGACCGGTATGGTGAGATCTGCATCAGATCGGACGGCTGTGGAGCCACGATTGTGAATTATTATGTGTTGCCGGCAGAATACCGGGAGAAGATTCGACTGGTATCTTCACAGGAGGAGATACAGGCTGCCGTGGCTCAGGGGAAACTGGTACTCGGATGTGTAAATCCGAGTTATGATATCCTGCCGGAGGGGGAGGATGTCGTATGGCTGGAAGATTGGAAGGCCTGGGGCAATACCTATATGAAGATTCGCAAATATTAAATAATGTGGTATGATGAGATAGTAAAAAGCAGAGAGGACAAGCTATGAATATTATACTTTTGTCAGGTGGCTCCGGGCAGCGTCTGTGGCCTTTGTCCAATGAGATAAGATCCAAACAGTTTATTAAGATATTTCATACAGCAGACGGCGGTCTGGAATCCATGGTACAGCGGGTATGCCGTCAGATACGGGAAGTAGACCCGGAGGCACAGGTGACGATCGCCACTTCCAAGTCCCAGGTGTCAGCTATTTACAGTCAGCTGGGGCAGGATGTAGGGGTCAGCGTGGAACCCTGCAGACGGGACACTTTCCCGGCGATCGTACTGTCCGTGGCATACCTGAAGGATGTGCTGGGGGTAGCGGAAGACGAACCGATCGTGATCTGTCCGGTGGATCCTTATGTGGAGACGGCTTATTTTCAGGCGCTGCAGGCATTGTGCGATCGCGCGGGAGAGTCTGAGGCGAATCTTGTGCTCATGGGGATCGAACCCACGTATCCCAGCGAAAAATACGGTTATATCATACCGGAGACGGCGGACGATCTGAGCCGTGTAACGATGTTCCGGGAGAAACCGACGAAAGAAGCCGCAGAGGAATATATTGCAAAAGGTGCTCTGTGGAACGGCGGTGTGTTTGCTTTCCGGTTAGGCTATGTGCTGAAACGCGCCCATGAACTCATAGATTTTACGGATTATGAAGACTTATTTCAGAAGTATGATACGTTGCAGAAGATCAGCTTTGACTATGCCGTGGTGGAAAAAGAGTCTGCCATAGAAGTGATGCGCTTCGCAGGGACCTGGAAGGACCTGGGTACCTGGAATACGCTGACGGAGGCCATGGACAGTCAGTGTGTCGGACAGGGGGTTCTGAACGATACCTGTGAAAATGTGCATGTGGTGAATGAACTGAATGTACCGATTCTGTGCATGGGACTGAAAAATATGGTTGTGGCGGCCAGCCCGGAGGGAATCCTGGTATCGGATAAGGAGCAGTCGAGCTATATCAAACCTTACGTGAATCAATTTGTTCAGCGGGTAATGTTCGCCGAAAAATCCTGGGGGAGCTTCCGCGTTCTGGATGTGAAGGATCACAGCATGACGATCAAGGTAACATTGAATCCGGGACATGGGATGAATTATCACAGTCATGATTTCCGCGATGAAGTATGGACGGTCATTGCCGGAGAAGGCCGGGCGATTTTGGACGGTGTGGAGCGGCCGGTGAAGCCGGGCGATGTCCTGACTATGCAAGCAGGCTGTAAGCATACGATCCTTGCGGATACGGAACTGCAGGTGATCGAAGTGCAGATCGGTGCAGAGATCAGCGTGGATGATAAGCACAAGTATGAATACCGGAAGGATTAAATATTACGATGACTATGACTGCGAAGAAGAAAAAAATACTGTTCTGGTCCGTGTTGATGCTGGCGATCATTCTGCGGTGTATCCGGTTTGGCTCAGTGCCGGATGGGATCAACCAGGATGAAGCTATGGGAGCCATGGATGCATGGGCATTATCAAAATACGGTACTGACCGCTATGGCACGTTTCTGCCGGTTCATTTTGAAGCCTGGAAATACAGTCAGATGAGTGTTCTGCTATCCTATTGTATGGTGCCGTTTATCAAGGTGTTTGGTTTTAGCACCGTGACGGTGAGGCTGCCGATGCTGCTGGTATCCTGTGGGGCGGTTGCACTGGTATATTTAGTGTCGGAAAAGCTGTTTGATGAGAGGATTGCGCTAGTAGCGATGGCGCTGACGGCGGTGAATCCCTGGCAGTTCATGCAGAGCCGCTGGTCGTTGGACTGTAATCTGTTCCCACATGTATTTTTATTGGCATTTTATCTGCTGTTGTTGGGACTGGAGAAAAGGCGGTATTTGTATGTATCCATGCTCTTTTTCGGCCTGACATTTTATTGTTATGGAATAGCGGCGTACTCCGTCACGGCATTTTTGTTTGTGTTTTTTATATGGTGTCTGTGGAAAAAGCAGCTGAAATTACGGGAGGGACTGCTGTGTGCGGTAATATTTACGCTGGTGGCTTTGCCGGAGGTGATCGTGCTGGCGATCAATGCGTTGCATTATGGCAAAAGCATTGAAATGCCTTTTTTCACGATGCAATTTTTCCCGGATAGTATCAGAAGTGCAGACATACTGTTTTTGAATTTTTCCTTTGCACAGCTGGGCAGGAATGCCTGGGCATTATTCAGCAGGGTGTTCCTGCAGCTGCCGGACATTTTCTTTAATTCGATTCCGGCGTTCGGACCCTTATATCATGTGTCGATACCGTTTGTATTGATCGGGATCATTGTATTTACGATTCGCCTTTTTAAGGAGAAACAGATCGAAAAACAGACGCAGATGCTGGCTCTGTGGGGATTCCTCATTACCGGGATCTGGGTGGGCCTGATCACTTATGAGGTGAACATCAACCGGGTCAACATCATCTTCTATCCTTTACTCCTGCTATGCGCCTATGGCATCGATCTGGCAGCGGCAAGATGGAAAAAGCTCCTGCCGGTGATCGCGGCGGCCTATGGTGTCAGCAGTGTCTTATTTTTCACGGTATATTTTACAAGCTATGCCGAAGAGAGCAGATACTATTATAATAAGGACTTCCTGAATGCGGTGACGGAAGCGGACGGCATGGAGGAGTACGACAGACTGTATATTACAGGGAATCTCGGATGGCAGTTCAATCAGTCTGCGGCAGAGATCCTGACCCAGTATGCCTGCAGGACAGATGCACTGTATTATCAGGGGAAGCTCGACAGTCCGGATGGGCGTAAGTCTCTTCCGTATGCGGAACGCTATCATTATGTCTATCCGGAAAAGTTGGGCAATGAGCTGGCTGAGATCGCAGGAGATGGGTTGTTGATGCTCCACAGACAGGATCTGGAGTATCTTGATCTTCCTTATCATGTGATCGACACGGTGGGAGAGTATTTCCTGCTCACGGTAGACAAGGATTCAGAGGACGAAGTATTAAATTAACGAGAATGATCCAGTGTTGCGATCAGGGCGGTTCCGAAGAGGAATCGTCCTTCTTCGTTAAGGTGTACGGCATCTGCCAGATAGTCGGCAGCGTTATCCTCTGTGACGCCTAACCGGTGGTAGGTATCGTAGAAGGGAATGCCCATTTGGTCTGCCACATCAGCGGCGCCCTGTACATAAGCTGTCAGCGTACTGCCTGCCTCGCCGTGAAGCTCTGTACCGTTTTCAAAAAAGGTAATATAATTCGGAGCTGCTAACAGGATAAGCGCATCGGGATAGGCTTCCTGTAAGCTGCGGATTCCTGTTCGGAGTGCGCCGCAGTAGGTCACCGTGTCGTAAGGATCTTCCGGATCATCCACGGCATAGCCGGAAAAGTAATCATTCAGACCATAATTGATCACAAAGCATAATCTGCGCCCACGGTGATCGTCATTCAGATAAGCTTCCAGGGAGGTACGATAGACAGTGTCTTCCCTCAGAACAGTGGGATCCTGTTTCAGAAAGGTATCGACAGCGATGACAAAGCTCATGGCAGCTGCAGGATCGTCGGTAGCAGGATCCTTGGAGGCAGTAGCTCCGCCCTGGGCACAGTTGTACACATGTGCGCCCGAAAAACCATTGACGACACCGGGGATGGAAAAACTTCCGGTGTAGTTGCCGATGACGCTGTCACCGAAAAAGACAACAGACAGATCGGACAGATCGGGATATACTGTAGGAGCTTCTTTTTCTTCCGCTACCATATCATTCAGCATGGATTCCAGGGTATCCGCATTTCCCGGTGTAATGACCATGGCTCCGTCACAGAAAGTGAACATGATCAGTTTCTGTGCTACCGTATCATTATAATGCAAGTCATCCAGATAGTTCCCCGGATTGTTGATCAGCCAATGGGTTGCTCCCGGAAAGTACATGGTAACATTGGAATACCCGTTGAGAGTGGAGACGAGGGACTTACAGGTCGTCATCCACAGCGTTCTGGTCTCATCGGTCTGAGCAAGCCAGTATTGCATGGAAGGTGCGGGATACAGAATCTCGAAGCTGACCTCGGGATGTGCTTCCACATAGGGCAGCAGGTATTGGTTCAAATCCCTGTTCCAGTGGCGCAGCTGCTTATTGCTGTGCTTCCAGAGGGCCAGCGGATCCAGACCCAGATAGATATTGGTGATCCCGTTGCTGGCCGAAAATGCTGTGTCTAAATAGTCTGCAACATCATGCAGACTATTGGCAGTATTTTCGCATTTGATGATCGTAAGGCCACGGAATGTGGAGAAATCTTCTTCGTGAAATACTTCAGGACTGTACATGGACAGAAAAATACCCTCATAAGATTCTGATCGCATCCGTTGCAGATCAGAGTAATAGCTGTCTGAATGATGGGAAGAAACAGAACGGATAATGATAAATATGATCAGGCAGATGATGAGCAGTAAGGTAACGGCAATCATCCGGAATGCCGACTTTTTATTATGCATGGCAGACTCCTTTGGGGCAATAGGTATGAAAGACAACGCTCATTATATCATTTTCCCCGGGAACAGACAACAGATAGTGCAAAGTTTTCCGGTGTTATGCCGCAACTCGGAATGTTGTCTTTCCGTAGGAGTTATGATAGAATGTAACTATTCAGTGCCAAGGCGATTCTGCCAATGAGGTCCTGAATGGTTACAGCAATACAAACTGTTTGGAAATGAGGAAAATAATAATGGAAAATAAAGAAGAACTGGCTATTTTCGGAGGAAAACCTGTACGAGAGAATAAAATTTTCTACGGACGGCAATATATTGACCAGGCAGATGTGGACGCGGTGGCAGCAGTCATGACCAGCGACTACATTACCTGCGGACCTAAGGTGAAGGAGCTGGAGCAGCATCTGTGTGAACTGACCCATGCAAAATACGCCGTTGTGGTATGTAATGGTACCGCTGCACTGCATCTGGCGGCGCTGGCAGCAGGCTTTGGAGAGGGAGATGAGGTTATCGTAAGCTCGATCACTTTTGCTGCATCCTCCAACTGTGTATTATATGCGGGTGCGAAACCTGTTTTCGCAGATATTGATCCGGAGACCTACAATATCGATCCGGCGTCCATCCGCAAGCTGATCACACCCAGGACGAAAGCAATCGTTGCGGTAGATTTCACCGGTCAGGCAGTGGAGCTGGATGAGATCCGGGAGATCTGTAAGGAGCACGATCTGATCCTGATCGAGGATGCCGCGCATGCCATCGGCACGAAATATAAGGGCCAGCCTGTGGGAAGCCTGGCAGATATGACCTGCTTCAGCTTCCATCCGGTCAAGACGGTGACCGGCGGAGAAGGCGGCGCCATCACGACCAATGATGAGAAGCTGTATCGTCATCTGATGCGGCTGCGTACCCACGGTATTACGAGGGACCCGGAAGAAATGGTACATCCCACCGATGCGCTGTGGTACAACGAGCAGGTAGAGCTGGGCTTCAATTATCGTATGACGGATTTCCAGGCGGCACTGCTATTGAGCCAGCTGAAGAAGCTCCCTGCATTTGAACAGCGTAGAAAAGAAATCCATAAGCGTTATAATGAAGCGTTCGGCAAAATGCCGGAACTGATCCTGCAGAAGGAGATCCCGGAGTCTGACACGACCTGGCATCTGTATGTGCTGCATCTGAATCTGGAGAACCTGAACTGCGACAGGAGGCAGTTTTTCGATGCGCTGTATGCGGAGAATACCTGCCCTCAGGTGCATTACCTGCCGGTCTACTGGCATTCCTATTATGAGAAGCTGGGATATCAGAAGGGACTGTGCCCCAATGCGGAGAAGTATTACAACGAGGTGATGAGTATTCCTCTGTATTACGGATTGACGGATGACGATGTGGAAGATGTGATCCATGCAGTGAAAAAGGTGGTAGCTTATTACACGAAGCTGAAATAAGATCCGGCAATGGGCGGAGCCGTGCCGGATCATGGGAAATGCCCGAGCTGTGCCGGATCATGGGAAATAGCGGAATGAATCAGAAAGTGGCAGGGAACGGTATTTTGAAAGAAAATAAGAAAAATTGGATAGAAATTTCGGTGTTTGCTGCACTGGTAGCCATCGCATCGGCCGTTACGTTCTGGCTGTTTTACCGGCAGTGTGTGGAAAGCATGCTGGGAACGGGACTGTATCATTCCGATATGAAGGCATATATTCTGGAGATGCAGGGACTGGACAGCGGTTACAGCTTCCCTTACCCGGTTTTGTTCAAGCTGGCGGCGACGATCCATCTGGTGACCGCCTCCTTTACCGGCGGAGCGGAGTTAGCCATGGCACTGGCCACGATGCTGTTAAACAGCGGAGCAATGATCGCTCTGAAGGTGATGCTGGACAGGCATGTGGGAGCAAAGCTGCAGGAGGCTATGCCCGGAAAACCTTGGCTTCCGGGGATTCTCACAGGAACGGCAGCGGTATCCCTGTTTTTTGTGTCGATGGTATATCCGCCGACAGGGATTTATCTCCCCGGTATCAAATACAAATATCTCGGGGTATTTACGCCGAATCCATTTCACAATGCCACCTATATGGCGGCACGGCCGTTCGCAATTCTTGCATTTTTTAAGTATGGTGAATTGTTGCCGGTGTATGAGCAGCCAAATGCGGTCAGAGAGCATAAGAGAGATTATATTCTGTTTGCAATATATCTGCTGTTGGCGACCATGACGAAACCCAGTTTTACCATAGTGCTGGTCGGAGCTGCGGGGATTTTGATGCTGTGGAGAATGTTCCGCAGCAGATTCCGGAATTTTGTCCCCACGGTGTGGCTGGGAGTATGTTTTATTCCGACTTTTATGGATCTGCTCTACCAGTTCCGGGGAGTGTTCGTACCGCAGGAGGGACAGGAAGGCGGCATCGGATTTACTTTTGGCCATGTATGGGCGCAGTATTGTGGCAATCTGCCCCTGGCTATCGGCCTGGCCATCGGATTCCCAATCCTGGTACTTCTGCTGAACTACAAGGAACTGCACAAGGACAGCATCTACCGTTTTTCCTGGCAGGTGTATGTGATGAGCTTCCTTATGGCATTCTTCCTGTATGAAAAAGGATTCCGGGAGATGGATTTCAATTTCTCCTGGGGCTACATGTACGGAATCTTCTTCGCATTTGTGGGAGCACTGCTGGTACTGCTCCGCGCGACAGCGAATGCCGACACCCGGAAGAGAAGGATTGTTGTAGCAGTACAGTGGCTGGCTTACCTGTGGCACCTCGTATGCGGAGTATATTATTTTTGGGGATTTTTACAGGGAGCGATGTATTATTGATGTAAATTGAGAGCTTATGTGAGCAATGAGCCGCATATGATAAAAAGACAGTGTAGGGAGTTGGGCTTCACCGAAGTCGCCGCTCAAAGCACTGTCTTTTTGTTTGCCTGTCTTCCATTTCACCATTGAAGGCATAATTGGACAAAACAGTGGACAATTTTAATTTTTAAGGATTATATTCCACCCTTCAGCACCAAAACAATGTTTTTCAAAAATGGCCCTTTTTATAGATGTATTTTTTCTATTTTAGCTGATTTTGGTATAAATAGTAGCATTTTTGAAAAATTGCTAACTTGAAAGTTTACGAAAGTATAGCCGCGCATAGGCATAGTGAGGACAGCAATGGGCGCTTGTGCACAAATTTCAGTCTTATTCGTTATGCGGGGCGTAATCATCAAATTTAGTCAAATAAGCCCCGGTAGTTTTCGGCATGCGGGGCGTAATTATCAAATTTTGTGTGTAACGCCCCATACCTTGGTTTAAGGGCACAGAGAAGCTTGATCCTGTCTCCTGTGCCCACGCTGAGGCAGAAGAAGGGCACAGAGAAGCTTGATCCTGTCATCTGTGCCCACGCTGAGGGGGAAGAAGGGTACAGAGAAGCTTGATCCTGTCCCCTGTGCCCGCGCTGAGGCAGAAGAAGGGCACAGAGAAGCTTGCGCCTGTCCCCTGTGCCCACGCTGAGGCAGAAGAAGGGCACAGAGAAGCTTGCGCCTGTCCCCTGTGCCCACGCTGAGGCAGAAGAAGGGCACAGAGAAGCTTGCTCCTGTCATCTGTGCCCACGCTGAGGCAGAAGAAGGGCACAGAGAAGCTTGCGCCTGTCCCCTGTGCCCGCGCTGAGGCAGAAGAAGGGCACAGAGAAGCTTGCGCCTGTCCCCTGTGCCCACGTTGAGGCAGAAGAAGGGCACAGAGAAGCTTGCGCCTGTCCCCTGTGCCCACGCTGAGGCAGAAGAAGGGCACAGAGAAGCTTGCTCCTGTCATCTGTGCCCACGCTGAGGCAGAAGAAGGGTACAGAAGGAGTTCGCCTAGCCGGCGGCAACCCTACGTTAACAATGCAAGTATAATACTGCATGGAAAATGTTAATGAAATCTCGACCGTACCCCATCCCGTATCCGGCAGATCCCGGTATAGACTCCGGCCCCGCAGTAGGGCATCAGCAACAGGCTGTAAGAGAAGATATACCGCGAATTGGCTTCCCAGAAGGTGTGGAACAGAAAACCTCCCAGTACGGCAATGAGGCCGACGTAGATGTAGAGTCGGTCCGCGCCATGCCAATCCGCGCCATGCCGGTCCGCGCCATGCCGATCCGCGCCATGCTGATCCGCGCCATGCCGATCCGCACCAAGTCGATCCGCGCCATGCTGATCCGCGCCATGTCGATCCGCGCCATGCCGATCCGCACCAAGTCGATCCGCGCCATGCCAATCCGCGCCATGCTGATCCGCCATGTGGTCCGCAGTGCACCCTGCGGTATGCTCCGCCGTTTGGTCAGCCATGTGCCCGACAACTTTAGACTTCCGACGGTTCTTAAGACTGCCAATACAGAACACCAACACGCCCAGATACAGAACATTCTGCCATGCATTGCACCATTCGATATATCCCTCACTGAGAGAACCTTCATAGACTTCCTTGAAAAATGCACTCCGCCCTCCATAGGTAGCCAGGGTAGCCTGTCGGCTGGCATAGGTGCCGTCCGCCCACTGGGATAAATGTTTGTGAAGATAGAAGTCCGCTGTGTAGCCGGGATGTTCCCGGAAATAGGTCAGGCGCTCGTCGATCGCCAGACGGCTGATCTCGTTGGCAATAGCAGTATCCATGCCGGCGGTATCGTAAGTATCGATATTGAAGCCGTTATACCAGCCGCAGCCGCGGGAAGCTTCCTGCATTCCCATGGCGAGATAGGACATGGCGGTGACTCCGGAGCTTAACGTGTTCCCCGCCTTTTTCTCATAACATTTCTGTACCAGCGGCAGAATCCCCACAGAAGTAACAGCAAGACATACCGCCATGATGAGCAGTCCCAGACGCATCTTACCGTTCCGCCCCGGACGCAATGCCTCGAACAACAGCACCAGCAACACTGCGATCACAGGGATCAGTGAATTCTTGCGCAGCATCACAGACAGTGTGAGGAACAGGATACTGCCGAAGCCTGTGAAAAGTATCTGACGGAGCATGCGGGGGACGTAATCGTAGGCGGTGACTGAGGGCGCATCATTTCGGGAGACGTTGTCCCGGTAGGAGCTGTCCGGAGAGGAGCCGCCCGGGGAGACGTTGTTCCGATAGGAGCCGCCCGGAGAGGAGCCGCCCGGGGAGACGTTGTCCCGATAGGAGCCACCCGGAGAGACGCTCCCCAGCAACCGCAACAGCAGATAGCATCCCACCGACAATGCGGCGAAGGAAGGAATCTCGCCGTAGACGAAGGAGCTGTACATGATCATGGGCAGGTTACAGCATACCAAGACGAGATAACAGCAGGAGATCTTCTTGTAATTCTCCGGCCACAGATATTGCAGCGACAGATATTGGAACCAGATCGCCCCACACAACAGACAGACATAGACCAGCTTGATAAAGTGCCAGGCCGGTACGGACAGGCCGGTGAGATTCCAGATCCGGAGCAACAGCTCCCAAAAAGCCATCAGCCCGATCTGCTGTGGATAATAAGACAGATAAGAAACGGTGGGGTGGATAATATCAGTATTTCCCAGGATCCACTCCGCAGCCGCATTGTATACAGACAGAGCATCCGCTGCGGGAACCGTGCGTCCGAAGAGGATCAGCAGGATACCAAGCCCAAATACAAAGGTCAAAGTAAAAACGAGCAGTCCGCGACGGAATTTCTCTCCTATTTTTTCATACAGATACAGACATCCGCAAAACAGTAATCCGAAGCCTGCCAGCTCCAACAGATTCCACAGGGGATTGTCAGGACGCAGCAGAACCTGCTGGGTCTCCATATTGTCGGCATAACAGGTCGTGAGAAAGCTGCCGGCGAACAGCAGCATGGAAAGCAACAGTGTCAGAAGCATGACAATGTTAAGCCCCAGACGGTAAATGATATTGCAACAAGATCTGTTCTGAGATCCACTCATGGAAACAATTCCTCCGTAACCACAACAATAAATTTCAATTATGCAAGCATATTGGCTCACTTGCGCTCATTATATCATAGCTTTTGCCCGCCCCCAAGAAAAATACGCGGGAAAAAGCAAAAATAGTGGCTGTAATGGAACAAGCGTGGTACAATAAACTTTGTATAAGCACTTTTAACACGCAGAGATAAGAGGAATGGAAAATGGATAAAATTGCAGTATTGATCCCCTGCTACAATGAAGAGAAGACGATCGCCAAGGTGGTATCCGATGTGAAAAAGTTCCTGCCGGAGGCGGTGACTTATGTATATGACAATAATTCCACCGACCGTACCGTGGAACTGGCAACGGAAGCGGGAGCGATCATACGTGATGAATATGCCCAGGGAAAGGGAAACGTGATCCGCAGAATGTTTCGTGAGATTGATGCGGAATGCTATCTTATGATCGACGGAGATGACACGTATCCTTTGGATTGTGCCCGGGAGATGGTGGCAAAGGTTTTGGAGCATCAGGCGGATATGGTGGTGGGAGACCGCCTGTCGTCTACTTATTTTACGGAAAATAAGCGGCCGTTTCATAATTTCGGCAACAGTCTGATGCGTGCGGGGATCAACGGCCTGTTTCATTCCGATATCAAGGACATCATGACCGGTTATCGCGCGTTCAGTTATGAATTCGTGAAGACATTTCCGGTATTCTCCAAAGGATTTGAGATCGAGACGGAGATGACGATCCATGCAGTGAACTATAACATGCAGGTAGAGAATGTGGTGGTGGAATATCGTGACCGTCCCCAGGGCAGCGAGTCCAAGCTGAATACTTACAGTGACGGTTTCCGCGTGATCCGCAAGATGCTGCAGCTGTATAAAAACTATAAACCCATGCATTTCTTCGGCATGCTGGCATTTTTGCTGGCAGCGGTGTCGGTGATATTGTTTGTTCCGGTATTTTTGGAGTATCTGAATACGGGACTGGTGCCGAGATTCCCGACGCTGATCGCCTGCGGATTCATTCTGCTGGCGGGGATCCAGTCGTTTTTCTCCGGTATGATGCTGGAAGTTATGGCGGCCAAGGACCGGAAGGATTTCGAGTATCGTCTGAACCGTGTGCATGGGGAACATCAGGAACGTAAAGGATTATAATATGCAGGAGAAGAGAATACTTCCCAGACGCAGAGGCGGTGTGCTGCTTTGCGTTCTGGGATGTCTGTTTGTATTTTTCGTAAAAACAGAAAAAGATCTGGCGGCTGCGGGCAATATCCTGTGGACGGCCGGATATGTGGGAAGCACTCTGCTGTGGACCGTGCTTATGGGATGCCTACTGGGTGTGATCGGAACGTTTGTGGTCTATCGCGTGGCAGAGAGGCCGGCACCTGAGGGTGCCGGTAAAGACAATACCGGTAAAGACAATGCCGTGTTCTGCAGATCTGCCGCGTGGATACAGAACCGCTCCGGGGCACAGGTGTTTTTCGGAAGTCTGTTATTGTTATGCCTTGCATGGCTTCCGGTATATCTGGCATATTACCCGGGAATCTGTGCTTATGATGCACCGGTACAGACCGGACAGATCGTGGAGCATTATTATTTTGATCATCATCCGATCGTGCACACGTTGCTTTTACAGGGAATGCTGTGGCTGGGAACGCAGCTGTCCGGGAGTATGAATGCCGGAATGGCACTGTACACTGCGCTGCAGATGCTGCTGCTGGCGGGCAGCATGTCCTATGGTGTGCTGGTATTGCACAGACGGCAGGTGGCGGCAGGCTGGCAGCTCGTGATGCTGCTGCTTGGAATGTTTTTCCCGTTCCACTGGTATATGAGTGTCAGCATGACAAAAGATACGGTATTCAGTGCTTTTTTATTGCTGCAGCTGATCAGTCTGACGGATCTGTTGCTGGAGGATCGCAGGGAATGGCGTCCCGGAGTCCGGGATCTGCTGTTTTTTATCGGAACAGTGGGAATGATACTGTTTCGCAATAACGGAAAATATGCTATGATTGTACTATTAGCATTTCTTTTTCTGGCAGTATGCTTTGGAAAAAGAGCGAGGAAGCTCTGGGGGAGACTGTTTATGGTAAGTGTGGCAGCTTTCTGTATAGGGCTTTTTGTGCTGTCCGCAGTGTTCTCCGCAACGCACGCGGAACAGGGAGACAGGAGAGAGATGCTGAGTATGCCGATCCAGCAGATGGCCCGCTGCATGATCTACCACGGAGGAGTGGGAGTACTCCCTGAGGATGACGGTACCATGTCGGAGCAGGATCGGGCACTGGTGAATGATTTTATATTGGATGAGGCTTACAGGGATTATGATCCCGGCATCGCGGATCCGGTAAAGCGACATACCAACACGTATGTGGTGCGTTATCGCTCGGGAGATTTCCTGCGGACCTATTTTCATCTGCTGAAAGCTTATTCCGGAGATATGATCAATGCCGCACTGGCAGTGGATGCAGGATTTTTATCTCCCTTTGATGTCACCCATGCGGCGGTGAATGAAGTGCAGGGGAGAGAGGGCCTCGGATATATACAGACACGATGGGAAGAAGATACCCTGAACAACAGAGGAATCTACAAAGACAGCAAATGGCCGGGACTGTATGACCGCCTGGAGACATGGGCGGACGGGAACGGTTATCTGAAGCTTCCGGTACTGAAATATCTGTTCGTGCCGGGCAGTTATCTGTGGCTGTATCTGGCGCTGGCGGCGATACTTGTGATCGTGGACAGAAAGCGATACTGTCTGCCACTGGCGGTGATCGCCGGATATTATGGGACGATGCTGTTAGGCCCCACGGTGCAGATGCGATATGTCTATCCGGTGATGCTGGCACTGCCGTATCTGGTGGCGCTGATGTGCGGAACCGGGCGGAAGACGGAAAATGAGAAAACAGAGACAGAGATAAAACAGAGACAGAGATAAAACAGAGACAGAGATAAAACAGAGACAGAGATAGGATAGCAGAATGGACAAACTGATCATAGGAGCAGGGCTGTATGGATTGTATGCAGCGCTGTATTGTGCAAAAAGAGGGCAGCAGGTAGAGGTGCTGGAGATGGAAGAGGCTCCTTTTACCAGAGCCACATATATCAATCAGGCCCGGGTACACATGGGATATCACTACCCGAGGTCTCTATCTACGGCCATGAAATCCGCCGGATATTTCAAGCGTTTTACAGAGGACTATTCCTTCTGTCTTCATACCGCGTTTCAACAGATTTATGCCACTTCCGCTCATTTTTCCTGGACGGATGCGGCGGAATTTTTGAAGTTCTGCCGGGATGGCGGGATTCCCTGTAAGGCGCTTCCTGTGGAAGAATATTTCCAGCCGGGGCTGTGCGACGGAGCTTTTCTCACCGAGGAGTATACCTACGATGCCCATATCCTGCGGGATCATCTGATGGAGGAGATCGCGAAATATCCGGGAGTGAAGCTGCACTTCGGGCGGCAGATCACAGAGATCGTAAAACAATCGGACTGCTATGAGATCACCGCATTGCATGAGGGCCATAGAGAGGTATACCGGGCACCGTTTGTGCTGAATGCCACTTACGCTTCCGTGAATCAGGTGCTGGAAAAGGTAAAGGGAGTCACGGCAGAACCCTTCGGACTGAAGTATGAATTATGTGAGATCATCCTGTGCAAAACAGGTGACAAGCTCAGGGACATCGGATTTACAGTAATGGATGGACCGTTTTTCTCCATTATGCCTTTCGGAAGGACGGGATATCATTCCCTGACTTCGGTGACTTTCACACCGCATAAGACAAGCTACGATGCTACACCGCAGTTCTCCTGCGTGGGGGCGGACGGCAATATCTGCAGAGGCGGCTGGCTGGGGAATTGCAACGACTGTCCCTGCAGACCGGAGAGTGCATGGGAGTATATGTCTACGCTGGCGAGAAAGTATCTGCGGGAAGAATATAGCTTCAGTTATGAGAAGTCACTGTTCTCCATGAAGCCGATCCTGAAGGCTTCGGAGATCGATGATTCGAGACCTACCGTGATCCGGGCATTATCCGAAAGTCCCACCTTCATCAGCGTCTTATCCGGCAAGATCAACACGGTATATGACCTGGATCCTTTTTTAGATTAGGATAACCATTCCGAGAGATTATAAATAATAGATATAGGGGAAACGTTATGGAGAGAACCGCAATCCTGAATAAAGAGAAAAATTTTGTATCCTGCGTGCTGTATCTGCACAACGATGGTGCGCACATCCGTGATTTCCTGAATACGGTCTGTGGCACCATGGAAGAACATTTCGAAAAATATGAGATCGTCTGTGTGAATGACTGCTGCATGGACAATACCATCGAGGAGATCCATCGATTTCTGGAAGAAAGCAGAGGAAATCATGTGGTGAGCATGATCAATTTAAGCTTTTATCAGGGAGTCGAGATGGCCATGAATGCCGGAAGAGACCTGGCAGTGGGAGATTTCCTGTTCGAATTCGACAGATGCCTGCCGGATTTTGAGCCGTCACTGATCATGGATGTTTATTACAGAGCGCTGGAAGGCTATGATGTGGTGGCAGCCGCTCCGGGGAGAGATGTGGCACTGACCTCGCGGCTGTTCTATGCAGTATATAATCTGGGAAGCCGTAATACCCATAAGCTGCGTCAGGAGAGATTCCGTATCATATCCCGCCGCGCAGTGAACCGTGTGAATCAGATGAATGCGTACATTCCTTACCGCAAGGCGATGTATATGAATTGCGGACTAAGGGCGGATACGCTGGTCTATGAGAATAAAAAGAAGGCAGGCAGTGCCAGGAACCGGGAGGAGCGCAGTACCCGCAGCAGCCTGGCACTGGATACGCTGATCATTTTCACCAATGTCCTGGAGAAGTTCTCTATGCTGGTGAGTGCGATCCTGTTCTCTGTGATGATGATCATGTTTGCCTGGATCGTGTATTCGATCTTCAGCACGGTACGTCCCGTGGAAGGTTGGATGAGTCTCATGACGCTGATATCGTTTGGATTTTTCATGATGTCCGTCATGCTGACGTTGATCTTCAAATATCTGTCCGTGATCTTGAATATGAGCTTTAAGAGACAGCACTACGTAATCGAAGGAGTGGAAAAACTGACAAAATGATGTTTACGATTATTTTTCCGGTATTAAATGAACGTCTGCGCTTAGAGAGCGGTGTGACCCGCACGGTGGAATATCTGCAAAGCATTGCTTTTGAAGACTATGAGATCATTATCGTGGATAACGGTTCCGAGGATGAGACACCGCAGATCGCAGAAAATCTGTGTAAAAAATATGATAAAGTAAGATATGAGAGGATCAATGTCCGCGGTGTGGGCGCCGCATTCCGCAGAGGTGTGGAAGTAAGCCACGGCGATGTGGTAGGCTATATGGACATCGACCTTTCCACCAATATCAGGCATCTGGGAGAGGCTATTCACCTCTTCGAGACGCAACCCGAGATCCAGTATATCAACGGCAGCCGTTTTGCCAGAGAATCCGATACCAGGGGCAGAAAATGGTACCGCAGGATCACATCCCAGGGACTTTTGATTCTGTTAAAGCTGTTCTTACGGATGAAATCCACGGATGCCATCTGCGGATTCACGTTTGTCCGCAGAGAGACGGCACTTTCACTGATCGAGGGCTGCAGCCGGGATAACGGATGGTTCTACATGATCGAATTCCTGCTCCGGGCGGAGAAAAGAGGCGTGACCATACTGGATTATCCGGTGGAGTGGCAGGAAGACTATAATACTACCGTTAAGGTATTCAAGACGATCTGTAATTATCTGGTACAGATCGCAAGGTTATTCAACGAGTTTTATATTAAGAAGCATATATAAGATGCCGGATAATCCCGGTGAAAGATTGAAAATAAGAGAAGAAATGTACATCGTGCGAGTTTAGAAACGATGTAAATGAAATGACAACAGGTAAGAGAGAAGGACAAAAAATGGCACATATTAAGAGAATCGATCTGACGAGGGATGTAAAAGCCCATGAAGATGCTTACAGAGAAGCTATCGAGAAGGTATGTCGTGAGACAGCTTTTTCCGGAGGCAAATATGCAGATGCATTTGACAAGGAATTTGCTGCTTACGTGGGCAGTAAATATGCCAGCGGTGTGAACAACGGTACTTCCGCATTGCATCTGGCGATGCTGGCGCTGGGCGTAGGCCCCGGAGATGAGGTCATTGTTCCTGCCAATACTTATATCGCGACAGCATGGGGCGTCAGCTATACGGGAGCCACGCCGGTGTTCGCAGATTGTACGCCGGATACCTGGGAGATTGATCCTTCCGTGCTGGAAGCGAAGATCACGGAGAGGACGAAGGGAATCATCGGTGTCCATCTCTATGGCCAGCCCTTTGATTATGCAGGCGTGCGCGAGATCGCAGACCGTCACGGACTGTTCGTGGTGGAAGATTGCGCACAGGCCCACGGGGCACAGTTTGAGGGGAAAAATGTGGGAACCCTGGGAGATCTGGCATGCTTCAGCTTCTATCCGGGCAAAAACCTCTATGCTTTCGGAGAAGGCGGAAGTGTCACCTGTGAGAAGGAAGAGTACTATAAGCATATCGACCGCCTGAAAAATCAGGGCTGCGATGTGCGTTATTATCATGATGAGATTGGATATAATTATCGACTGGAGGGACTGCAGGGTGCGGTATTGAGCGTCAGCCTGAAATATCTGCCGGAGTGGACGAAGAGACGTCAGGAGATCGGACACCGCTATATCCGGGAGATCACGAATCCTCTGATCACCATGCAGCATCATCCGGAGAACACCACACCGGTGTTCCATCTGTTCGTCATCACGGTACCGGATCACGATGATTTTGTGAAGTATATGGCAGACAATGATGTGGAATGCAACATGCACTATCCGGTGCCCTGCCATTTACAGAAGGCATATGCAAACCTTGGTTATAAGCCGGGAGACTGCCCGAATGCGGAATACCTGGCAGCACATTGTGTGACACTGCCGCTGTTCCCCGAGATGCGGGAGGATGAGATCCGGAGAGTCATCGAGCTGTGCAATGCTTACAGACAGTAAGGAGATCACAATGCAGACAGTAACAGCAGAAAATAAAACATCGGAAAATAAAACATCGAAAGCAATTTCTGAGAACTACTGGGATACGCAGGCCGGAATCTATCTGCGCCTCATGACCCATGAGGACACGGACCGGATCGTGGCATGGCGTAACAGCGATGCCGTGCGCAAAAATTTTATCTATCAGGAGCTTTTTACCAGACGGTCCCATGAGCACTGGATCCGGACCCATGTGGAGACCGGAGATGTGGTGCAGATGATCATCTGTGATCTGGAAGGAGATAAGCCGTTGGGATCTGTGTATATCCGGGATATTGACAGACATCACAATAAGGCGGAGTACGGAATCTTCATCGGAGAAGAGAGCGCCAGAGGCCGCGGGATCGGCACAGCGGCGGCGAAGCTGATGTTGCGGTACTGTTTTGAGCAGGAATTGCTGCACAGAGTCTACCTGCGGGCATTGTCGGAGAACCTGCAGGCGATCCGAAGCTATGAAAAGGCAGGATTCGTCAGAGAAGGACTGTTAAGAGACGATGTGTGTATTGACGGTGTATACCGGGATATTGTTTGGATGGCAGCCGTGAATCCGGCAGATTAAGAAGGAGCGAGCAACAAAAAATGGACAGAATCAAAAAAGTAAGCTTTGTAATCCCCTGCTACCGTTCGGAGCATACACTGCCCCACGTGGTTACGGAGATCCGGGAGAAAATGGAGGAGCTGTCACAGTATACGTATGATATTTTTCTGGTGAATGATGCATCACCGGACAATACCATGGAAACGATCCGGGATCTGTGTGAAAAATACGATAATATCAAGGGCATCGGCTTCGCCAGGAATTTCGGACAGCATGCGGCATTGATGGCAGGACTACGGCATTCCGACGGAGATTATGTGGTGTGCCTGGATGATGACGGACAGACCCCCGCCGATGAAGTGGATAAGCTGCTAAATAAGCTGGAGGAAGGCTTTGATGCTGTCTATGCCAGTTATGAACACAAGCAGCACTCCGCATTCCGGAATCTGGGCAGCAAGGTCAATGAGCTGATGACGCGGATGATGTTAAACAAGCCTGCGAATCTGTATATTTCCAGCTATTTTGCGGTGAAGAGATTCGTGGTGGAGGATATGATCCGCTATGAGAATTCGTATCCTTATGTCATCGGACTGGTGCTCCGTGCCACGAAAAACATTACCAACGTGCCGGTGTGTCACAGAGAGCGGGAAGAGGGCAATTCCGGTTATACGCTCAAGAAGCTGCTGGGATTATGGTTCAACGGATTTACGGCATTTTCCGTGAAACCGCTGCGGATCGCCACTTCTCTCGGTGTGGGCTTCGCAGGACTGGGTTTTCTCTATGGAATCTATACGATCATCAAGAGACTGGTGAATCCCAATGTCCCTATGGGCTTCAGCGCATTGATGGCGGCACTGGTATTTTTCGGCGGCATGATCATGATCATGCTGGGACTGATCGGAGAATATGTGGGACGTATCTACATCAGCATGAATAATTCTCCCCAGTATGTGATCCGTGAGCGAATCGGACTCGGAACAGATGAGGACCCGTGAGTCTGAATAGGTAAATATAAAGTGAAAAACGAAATAAAAGATTTTGAACAGAAGGGTAAGACAAGACCATATGAAAAATACACGTTTTGTAAATTGGTGGAAACAGGACAAACGTTATATTACCTTACTTAAGGCGGTACTTATGGCACTGCTTCCGCTGGTATGCTGTCTGATCCGGACGGCGGCAGAGGGGAGAAGCATCGGCCAGGTCTATTTGCCTTCTTCGGAATGGAATGATGAATTATTCTATTTTAAACAAGTGGAAGGCATTGTGAATTACGGATTTCCCATGGGGTATTTCGGGTTTAACGAAAGCCATGCGCTGCAGCTGTCTTTCGCAGCCTGGAGTCCCGTGCTGGTATTCCCCTGGATCCTGTGGGGACTGGTGTTCGGCTGGAATCTGCTGTCACCGGTGATCTGCAACATTGTTCTGATGACGGTTACGATGTTCGTATTTGTCTGGCTGGTAAAGCCGACCTGGAAGCAGCTGGGGATCCTGACGGTTTTGTTTGGACTGTATTCGTTATTCGTAAGATACATGCTCTCCGGTATGCCGGAAGTCATCTGTTTCAGTATGCTGATCCTGTTCTATGGTCTGGCAATGAGCTATCTGCAGAAAGAGAGTAAAGGCAAGCTGATCGCTATGTTTGTGATCTCTGTGCTGCTTGTGCTGATGCGGCCGTATATGTTATTGTTCCTGGCGCTTGCCTGCTTTTTCTGGATCCGGGAGGATCGAAAATGGGGGAGCATCGGATCTGTGATCGTGGTGGCAGTGACGGGAATCCTGTATGTGCTGATCAAACATTACCTGGGTGCGGAATATTTTACACCGTTGTTTTATACCGACTGGATCACGACGTTCTTCACGGATGGGATCGGTGCCGGTTTCCGTAACTTTTTCGGGACGTTACATTGGAAAGGACTGGAATTTGTCAGACATTGTATCGCCGGGGCGCAAAGCGGTCTGGCTTCGGGAGCCTTTTTTGACGGCTATCTGATCCTGCTGGGAATCCTGGCAGTGAACAGTATCTGTGACCGGAACAGACTGCGCAGGGCTGTCCGTGCGGAGAAGATCGTCATGGAACCGGCAGACGAAGCTGTTCGTACGGCGGTTTTCGGAAAATACACATTGACGGAAGAACAGAAAAAGAAGTTAACGAACCAGCTGATCATAGAAGTGCATTTTGCACTGAGCCTGATCGCGATGTTATTCGCACATCTTTTGATGTATAAGATGACAGAGGGCAGCAAGCATTTTCTGACCTTTATCGCAGCGGGAATTTTTATTGTTAGCATGCTGGAGACAAAATATTATAAAAAAGCGGTGCTTTTGGGAGCGGCTTTTCTTTACCTGTACAGCTATAAAGCAGTGGAACCGTATGATTATCAGGTCCCCTATGTGACGCAAGGACGACAGGAACAGATTGCATACTGGAGTGAGGTTTTTGCAGAAAAAGTGTCTGTGGATACAGAACAGGTTCCGGATTATAAAAATGTGGTGATCTGGACGTTGGGAGATGTGACAGAGGAAGGAAATCAGAGCCTGAAATGGCAGCTGTTATACGGTACGCCCAAGGGATTTGGCATCAGCTGCTGTGAATTTCAATATGTTTCGGAACACCTGACGGAGCTTGAGAGCCGTTATGTTGCCACAGTAAGCGGCGGAATTATTGATGGAATGTGTCAGGCACAGGGGTATGAAGAACTCGGGCGCGATGCGGATATGGTACTGTATCAAAGATACTAGTGTGAAAGAAAGTAGAGGAAAGCCATAAACTGGCGCACTTGAATAAGCTGTC
>OGPD01000052.1_pt1 | contig 137808 bp, 213 predicted proteins | sample 1552861 | NCBI WGS metagenome assembly OGPD01 (sample SAMEA2580280, study PRJEB22360) | human gut metagenome | biome: human gut; feature: human-associated habitat; material: faeces | place: Denmark | collected 2008/2010
GAACACTTTGTAAAGACTGATACTCTATTGGGATTGTCGGAAGATGATGTTGAGCGAGCTATTAAAATATTGAACCAACGAAAAAAGTATTGATTATGAAACGTGAAATAAAATTCAAAGGAAAAAGCACTGATACGGGGAAATGGATATATGGATTTCTCTCTTTTTTCTATACTGCCGGAAGGGACGAAAACGGACTTATCTTCACAGACAAGGCAAAGATATATTCTCCGGAAAACTGCCGGTGCGATGACGTATGGGCTGAAACTGTTGGGCAGTTCACCGGCTTATGTGATAAGAACGGTAAAGAAATATACGAAGATGATATTGTTGAATGCAACGGAGATATATGTAAGGTTATGTACAGTAATCATTATGCCGGATTTGCGCTTGATAAAAAAGGTTGGCTACATCTCCACTTCTTTGGAGAAGCATTTAGTAATGAAGATTGTCTTGTTATTGGCAACATACACGATAACATTGAGTTATTGAAATAAAACAACTATGAGTAATTTAGAACACGTCGCCACAATTGATTACTGCTACTGGAGATTGGGAAAGTTGAATGAGGCTCTTTCCAAGCCTAAATCGACTATGGAGCAGTTGGTTGATAAAGCCTGCGGTTATAATGAAGTAGAAGAAGTGAAAAAGGAAGCTATAACCCTTTTGGAACAGATTGTTGAAAGTAAAAAGGCTATCGGTGTGAATTATTCGGGAGATAGCAAGTTCCTTGATAAATTAAAGAACAAAGAAACGCATGAGTAAACTATACAAAGCAACCCTCTTCGGTAAATCATTCATTATAGGATGGTTCAGTTATGCAGATAAATGGTATCATAATTTAGTATAATAAAATAATGGATATAACAGAATTAAAAATCGGTGACCGGGTGAGAATAAAACTCCCGTCACCACAAGGAGAAAGACTTTCCATACCCATGCAGGTAATAGGGATGCTTTCTAGTTTCAACAATCCAAGCCCTAAAGATACGGTATATCTTGACTTTGAAGGAAATGAGGGAGATATATGGGAAGAAGAAGTACAAAATTTAGTGTTTTCAGACAATGAAGAGAAGTCATGAGAAGAGCAGACAGAATAATCAGAGACAGACATTCCCGCATCCCGGACAAATACAAGAAGATTGACACTACGGTCAACGGGGATGTAGAAAGCCTTGCCGAACAACACAAGGAAGTGGAAAGAAGGCTATTCCCTCTACGCCTTAACAAGACCACTGTTATTTACGTCACAAAAGACAAACAGAATGAAGCATATGCAGCGAAGGCGCGTAAACGGATGGGGATAGCAGAACCGAAGAAAACATTTGTCGACCCGCTTTCGGAAGAAAACATTACCAAGTTGTACAAGGAAGAAAATATACAGCCCCGCAGAATGGCAGAGATGCTGAATGTAAGTGTAAGGACGATATATCTAAGGTTGGCTAAGTATGGACTTACAAAAGTTAAATGCAGATAATATGAAAGAGAATAATATTTTAAACAAAGAGATTTATGCAGAGGCTATGATAGCAGCCTCTAAGGTTGATTTCCTTGAGAGCAAGGAAGAGGTTAAGATGTATGCTACTTCGCTGTATAACGCGATGATATGGGGTAGAAAAGTAAAATATTAAGTTTTTTATTTGGCGTTATAGAAATTAGAGGTATATTTGCAGCGTTACACTTTATGATAGGCAGACGGTTGTCTGCTATTAGCAGGCATTTTTTATGCTTGTAAGTACGCTGTATATATAATACAACGGCTGTTTAACCCCGTGCTATTGCTTAATGGCGTAGCAACTGCCTATCAAGGAGTGTAACGAACGGGAAGTGAACAGCCGTTTTTCTGTTCTATAATGCCAATAAATTCGTTATAACTATGGCTAAAAAGATTATTTTATCAAAGGAGAGTAGCGAAAGCGAAATCAAAGCGTATTTCAACGCAGTGTTAAAGTTGTCACAATCTGATGACGAGTTTCCCGTAAATCTCGATGAAGTTTGGCCCTTAGTCTATTCTGAAAAAGGAAAGGCTGTTAGGGCATTGACTTCAAATGAACAGTTTATTGAGGGGGTTGATTACAAGACGCTTGCCCAAAATGGCAAGCAAGATGAAGTAAGTTGGGGAGGTAGTAATAAAATTGATTATAAACTTACCGTTTCCTGTATGGAGTTCTTCATTGCAAGAAAAGTAAGAGCCGTTTTTGAGGTGTACAGGGAAGTATTCCATCACGCCGTTCATAAAACTATTGAAGACAAGAAGAAGCCCCAGCAATCGTTAGTGCTGAAAGACCAAATTACATGGGTAAAGGAAACTAAGAAGCTTCTTAATCTTGATAATCATTCCACTTTAGGTATGCTTCAAAAAATAGCTGACCCTCTTGGATTGCCATTGCCCGAATTTGTTGATGAGGAAGCGGCACTACCAATATCAGAGCTTCTCAAACAGAAAGGAATTATGAATAAAAAAGGGAAGCGTATGAGTGGACAAGAGGGAAACAGAAGATTGCTTGAAGCCGGATTGATAGAACAAGTGACAAGACATAGCAAAAGCAAAGGGAAAGACGTTCCTCAATGGATTATCACAAAGAAAGGTGAGAAATATGGGAAAATGCACCAACACAAAGACGCTTCATTCCCTTCTCCTATATGGTTCTTAAAAACATCGAATGAATTGCTGTCATTAATGAATGTAGCATAACCTTAAAACTAATTCTTGCTCACCTTATAAACGAGGTGAGCAAACCTTATTCAATTCGTTTGAGTGAAATAAAAAATTTTAGTTCACTTGATTTACAACGAATTGCATTTTAAATAAAAGACTAAACAAATATTCATCATGGAAAGAAATACAACACCCGCTAAGAAGAAATACGACCTTAGCGCAATAGACGAATTATTCAAACATAGCATAACACCCGAAGAACTTAGAGGGGAGCTTATCGAACTGGTGTTTGATTACGCACAATACGTAGAGGAAGGCGCTACCGACTTGTTCAAATGTCACATGGGTACACTATATGTGCTATATAAGGCTTTAGAGGATGTAAAAGAATTAGAGACACCAAGCTAATACCCTCACCAAAACAGCAAGCGGTATAACCCAATGGAGAACCCGTTCAAAGCGTTCTAAACGTTCCATTGGATAACTTGGAAAAGGCGGCAATAGTCCATGTAAAGGACATTGTCCGCCAATTCAAGCAATTCATCTATGTAATCCCTTTTTCGCATCACGTTCAAGTTTTCTACGTTGTTGGCGGTTTATACCATTTGCTATGGCAAGGCTGTTCAGCGTCTCTTTCTGTTCGGGAGAAAGCATGTTATATACTTCTTCCCGTGATTTGCCTGATAAAATGGCTTGTACTATTTTCCACATAAGCTACGTCTACAATGTTCACACAAAAATTTCTTCGCTACCGGGAACATCTTCTGTCCCACATATCCGCTAAGGTACTGCGCCTCTTCCCCGTATGGGTCGATGCCGAACGCCCGTGAGATATGCCGACATAGATGCCCCTTTTCATGGTCGAAAGAGTTTTGAAACTCTGCCGGGGAAGAAGTAAGGGCTATAACCATTACGGTCTGCCTGTTTCGGATATTAGAGTAAGTGATACCCGTATTCAGATTGCAGGAGCGCATGTTCTTATAGGCATTCGCCAAATCCATCCCCCTGCATCCTACCCGCTGAAGGTCGGCGATGATACGGTCGGTATAATAGCAGTCCACCGCATAATATACCCTTACTTCCCAATCATAATCCGGTATGTAAAATTCCTGTATTATCATAGGCTACATCATCTGTTCCCACATGATAGGATTGCCGGAGCCTATGCAGTCGGCATAGAACCGCGTGAAAGGCATTCCATTGTAAGCGTCCACATCATCTATGTAATCCTTAATGAACAATGCGAGATGGGCTTCGTCAGTGATAGAACTTTTGTAGTAATCCGACTTCGCCATGTTTGCCACGTAAACGCTGTCGTACCCTGCATCCTTCTCCAGGTTTATACTGTACTTTTTAAGAAGTTCCTCTACCTGCTCTTTGCTGATTGGTTCAAGTTTTTCCTCCTTGCCCGTAGATTTGTTTTCCATCTTCATGCGGGAAACAGCCCATAGGCACATCTTCTTGCTGAAATGCCATCCGTACTGGCTGAGATAGTCAGCCATTGCAGGCGGTATTCTGTCGTATGTATCTAATCTTTGTTTCATATTTTCCTGATTTTAAGTGATTGGCAAAAGAGGGGAATAATCCCCTCTCCATTACATGAACTCTCCGTTGGCGCGTCTGCGTCTGCGTTCGCCCATATCATCACCGTAAGGCTGTGAATCGCGGCGTTCGTTGTAAACCGGATATTCCGGGAAGTAACCCGGCATACGGCGTTCGCCCATATCTGAGCCGCCGCTATAGCTTCCACCGCGTGAACCACCGCTGTTACGATAGCCCATTTCACCGCCCTGCATTTCACGCATGGCTTTCTCGTAACCATGACGGCAACCCTCTCTATAGGCTTCTTCCATAGGATTACCGCCTCTCATACCGAAGTCACGGTCATATTCTCCGCGTCCTTCTTCCAATATTTCCCACATTCCCATATTATTTCTTTGTTTTAGATGTTTCAGCAACTCCGAGCTGTTCCATAAGCCGTTTGTTCAATTCCATAAGGTCGGACATGTTCTTGCTCATTTCCGCCATTTGCCCTTTCAGAGATGATATTTCCTGTTCCTGACGTTGTTTCTCTGCAAATTCAGGGTTCAAGAGCGTCAGCATCTTGTCACATCCCGCAATGACGGAATTGTGGAAGTCCATGCTATTGATAATGTCTATGCTTTTCTGTTTCATAGAAGCGACCTCGTTGTTCATCGCATCACGAGAGCATGACACTACGATATTGCCGTTCTGTCCGAAGTCGGCTATATCCATGCCAGCAGGTAGATTTTGGAAAGTCGTGTTCTGCCCGTTGATACAGACAACGACGTCCACAACCATTTCCATTTGAGGCAACTGTCCCATAGGGGATGCCATAGGATATTTCGGCTTAGGAGCGGAAACGCTGACTACCGGACCGTATTCGATAAACGGGTTAGCATCCTTATGAAGTATATACAACTGGTTATTGGTACGAAGTGATTGAAACATATTGGTTTGATTTTAAAGGGGTGTGGCTATTTCCATTTTGGAAACAACCACAAAGCCCCATGTTAACTACTTGCTCTTTTGAGCGGTTGCTTCTGCTGTCGGAGTCGGTGCCGATGCGGTTGTCGGACGATACCCACCGTTAACAAGGAACAGTTCGTTGGTGTACTTGTTATAGTGGATTTCGTAGATACCCGTTCCGGCAAGGTTGCCGACAGTCACCGGCTCATTGTTGTAAGCTAGCAACGGTCTTGTATCCCCGTTAGTCCCTATCAGTATCGGGAGTGTAGCAGTCGTGCCGGCTGGTATTGCCTGGCGGAGACTGACATAGAAACCGCCTACATAGCTTCTGTTACGGAACGCATGGTTAGGCAGCTCCAAAGTCACGTTCTCCGTGCCGACCGTTACGGCTACCGTAGGAAGGGTATTGAAATTAGCCCTTCCAATAGTAGGGAACAAGAAAGGAAATCCTGTAAAAAAGTTAGGCCACATAATTACCCCCTTTCTTACCGGAATTAACCCCAGTAGTTGTTACAACCACAACCGCTACGCCCATACATTGCATCACCGGCGTAAGCACCGAAAGCCGCAGCACGGAAACAATCTGTGTTGATGGCTTGAATATTAGGGTAAACAACCGGAACAGTGTTAGGCATCTTGCATTTTATTCCATCGACATCGGACTGCAATGCCTGCAAGCCTGCTGCCAAAGGAGCAATCTGTTGTCCTACTGAATTCAGGATAGTAGCATTCTGGTTACGTTGGGAGATTTCAGCAGTCAAAGTGGCTTTTTCTGCTGTAAGAGCCGCAATCTTGTCCTGCAATGCCTGGTTCTGCATAGCGTCCAACTTCGCAAGGATAGCATTGGTATTGGCGGTCGCACCGTCACGCAATGAAAGAGCATTCTGATTGGCCGTGTTGACAAGCGCGTTGGTCTGATTGCACATCGCAAGCTGGTTCTCATAGCCCATTGTGGTAATGGCGTTCTGAGTCTTGCAGCAGCAATCTGCAATCTGAGTAAGAACAGCCTGATTTCCGGACTGGAATGCGTTGATGATTTGCTGGCTTGACATGCCCACCTGATTTCCTACATTGGCGATAAGTCCCTGGATGTTGCACAGGGCGCTCTGTAACTGTTGGGTAGAGCAGTTCAAAGAAGAAGCAAGCTGGTTGATGGCATTGCCATTGCCCTGAATGGCTGACATCAGGTATTCACGACCGACATCACCGTTAAGCTCGGCAGGCAGACCGCCACCATTGCCAAAGCGGTTGCCAAAGCCGTTGCCGCCCCAACAGAACCACAAAAGGATAATCCAGATGAACCACCACGAGCCGCCCCATTGGTCTTGGCTGCCACGTCCCTGGTTCAGTAAAGCGAGAAGTCCGGGGTCTACACCCTTGCTTCCCATCAAGTTGGGCAACATAGCCATGATGTCGAATTTGCTTCCGCCACCATTTCCGTTGTTCCCGTCTTGATTGAAGACATACGTTCTTTCCATAGAGATTTATATTTTGTATTACGGTCAAAATCAACCGCATCACAAAAGTATAAATACCGATACTGCCATGAAATCAGTTGTTTCCCAACGCTTTCCTAATGTTTTCCCAATATATTCTCAACATTTTCCCGCCTTCCATACGTTCTTGAAAATTGGAAATCATGTAGTTTATCGCGCGTTTGGTCTTGTGAATTTTAGGAGCTATCTGTGAAGGGTACATTCCCCTTTCAACAAGCAACTGTACAAGCAGATAGCGGGCGTCTACGGTTTCCGTATCCTTATCCGAAGATAGTATTCGGCTGGCGGGTATTTCGGTCTCCTGCGCCACGAGATTAATTGTTTCGGCAAAGATTTCTGACTTACACATAGTTTTTCTGAATTTTATATTTATCTTTGCCCTGCCACATAAAATATTTGATTATATACGAACAAAGCATAAGATACCGTGTTGAAGATATTAAAGCCTCCAACGTGCGGTGTCTTATGCTTTTTTCAAATTTTTATGTGGCAATAATTATTTGAACGTTGGGGGCTTTCTTTTTACTCTAAGCCCCGAAAGAGTGTCAGCTACAAGCCAACTTCTACATCGTTAATTTCTTTCTTATCTTTATGGTGAGCCAAACAATTACGAACAAAACACATGTCAGATTTATCGAAATGCTGACACCACCGTAATTGATTTTAAATTTTTCCCACCACGACAGTTCCCTCTCTACCGGATAAGGTTTGGGCACTTCAATCCTTCTTATCTTTTCGATAAAATACGGCATTTTGACCGTTACCGTAGCATGAGGATAAATGCCCAATGAATGGTTCAATATCCCGTTGCTAAATGAAGCATAGCTGTAGGCATACGGATTGCGAAGGAATGACGTTGTATCGGCAACAGATACGCTGTCCTTGTACGGTATCAGCTTCTCTTGAAATGTGGTGTCATGGTATATTATGCTATCAAGAACCTTTGTTTCAACGGGCATGTAAACAGTCCTCGTTCTACAGGAACACACCGTCAACACAAGAAACACTATATACACTAACTTCTTCATAACTTCAACAGATAATGATTAACAACCATGCCTGCACATATTGCGGCAACTCCATACAGCAAGTCTGCTTTGTTCCACTTACCGTTATAGTAGTGGCAACGGTCGCTGTTCTCCTTGATAAAGAGCATCAGCAGTGCAGTGCTGCCACCGAATACTATGGCGGTGGATAGATAGACCACCGCACCTAAGATATTATTTATCATACCATAAATAATTAAACAATTAGAAAACATTACACCGAAACTCCACTGGCATCTATCCATAAAGAACCGTTCCACCATATAGGCTTGCCAAGTGACGTATCATAAAAGGAAAATCCAAGGGGAGGAGATGAAGGACGCTCTGATGTAGAGCCTATAAACTTATCATCAGATTTCAAAAGCCACAGAGGTATAGAATAATTAATTTCGTAATCTCCGATATGTAATAGTCCTTCCTTAGACCATATATTATAATATCCAGGTATCACACTGTTAGTTATTGCACTTTCTCGTTTTATATTTTTAATTACAGTGTTATTTACTGTAAATACTTTTACTTCCGTCGGAATATTATAATCATCTATAGTGTCTACAAATAAATTAAGGAATGTGAACATTATAGGCTTTTCCGTATATAAGTTTTTTATAGATAATGCTATGATATTGGAGTTTATTCCCTTGCAAATCAAATAATATTTGTCTTCCTTTTTATATAATTTAATATTTAAAGTAGAAAGTTCATCATCATGGCTTATTTGATTCAACCAAACATATCTTGGCTTTTCACTGTCTTCGGAATAAGTTTTCGAAAGATTTACCTTAGATATAATATCATAAGCAAAATATCCATTTTCAAGCTTTCTATAAGAATCATACCATACAAATTCCAATGAACCTGCTATTGGCATTTCTATAGCAGCAATTATAGTATATTTCTCCCGTTCTGTATTAAAATTAACACATATACTACTATCTAAAAAACTATTATAAGTTAATTGACCTAATTTATTCATAACTAAAAATTTAGAAGAATATTATACATTGCCTCAGAAGTTCTGTCTATTTCAGGAGAAACCCATACATCCATTGAATCAATCATTGAAGCATAATGGGATAGAATATTCAACCACTCTTTCCAAGCTGTTATATAAATATAGCCTGTTGTATCCATCGGAAGAGTCCGGTCATCTACACTGTACATACCATTATTATATTCACTGAAACCTGTTTCTGTGATAGTCATTGAAGTGTATCCCCTATCGACAAGATAATCAAATTGAGTTCTAAACTTATTGTGAGCCTTGATTATATCACTTTGTTTAGGCTTATATCCCAAATCATTATTGCCCTTTGGAGACAATGACGGATATAGATTAATGCCATACTTGTCAAAATTTGCAGAATTATATTCTTGAGGAGCACCATAAGATTCAATAGATGATGGCATTCCTGTATAATGAGATATTCCACTTTTATAGCCTTTTTTTCTAACCCAATCCGACAGTTCTATCAAAGCGGAAGTCCATTTGTAATTATTATATACATTAGGAGTCTCATTGGATAAAAATATATTTTCAACAGGAATATTGTTAGCCATTAATTTATCAATTTTATCCTTTACCATATTGGAATATTCAAGGATCCTATCATCTGATAAATCATCTGTTCTAACTTCAAATCTAATATTATACATAAATATATTATATTTTTTATACAGTTCTATGGCCTCTTCTATATTAGAATCACCAAAACTCCACTCTCCGTTTGAAAATACATGAGGTAAAAATATATTATATTTATTTATCCCAATTCTTCTGGCATTCCAGTATTCTTTAGATGCTCTTGTTGTAGCGACCTGACCTACAACTTCAAAAGGTCTATTAATCTTTTCAAATCTATAAGTCAACTCACCATTATTTGAATCAAAAAACACCCCAAAAAATATTTTATCATTAGATTCTGTTATTTTAGGTGGATTTACGATTCTTGTTGTTTTATTATCGCTAAAGACCTTTCCATTAACAATACTTCCACCTTGGAAATCAAGTATGCACCCTTCAGGTATTTTAATAGTTGTACCATCCAAATCATAGTCATACTGAATCATATAAATCGTATGAGGCTGATTTATCATATCCTGTGTAAGTATATTTTTACCGTCTATAATATTCCTGCGCAAGATTTTATACCCCATTCCCACATATATTCCAGGATTATAAGCACGGTCAGCAAATTTTAAAACACTTAAGTTCTCCCCTTTGTCTACAGATACAAGGTCTTCGTCGTCCGCAAGATTATTTATTGTACCGCCGCCACTTGCATTAATAAACTGCTTGGTTGATTCGGACAGCATATCAGGGGTAACACGCTGGGAACTGAAATTTGAAATAGCATCGCTTTCAACTTCCTTTATTTTACTGATTGCTTCATCTCTAATGTCAGTCAATTTATCTTCATTTGATTTCCAGTTCTCGATATTTTCAAATACTCCACCTGCAAATTCCCATGTCTCCACAAGTCCGCTATTGTTCAAGAATGACACCTTTAGTCCAACCATTCTTATATCTTCCGGAACTTGAACAATAGCACCTTCTAATGTATATCTATTACTGCCATCAATCCCGGATGAAGGATGATGAATGGAAACATTATACTCGGTTATATAGCTCATATATCCACCTTTTCCGGAACTAATGAAACTCTTTAGGGCGTTAGGGGTGATAGAACCGTTTTCTCTGTCTTCTTGAAATGGAAACTGCTCATTACCCGTCAAAACGTCTCTTTTGGGGAGTTGTCCAATTTGTTGTCCTTTTTCTGTTTTCTCTTCCATACTACTATTTATTTTTACTTGTAAGCAATATCGGCTCTTCGTTAGCCAACAATAACGGAGTGCCATCCGACAATAATAAATACCCTTCGTCAGGAAATGGATGCGGCTTATTTCCGCCAGCACCGGGAAAACCTATGGTAAGTATGCTGATTACGGGAATGCCGATTATAGGAATGCTGATGTGAGGGATAGTGATTGGTTTCATAAGGCTATCCCTCTTTAATCATTTTCGCTTCTGACACTTTCGTAGCACTTCTTATTGTAATTTCCATACCTGCCGCTATGCCAATAAGACGAAATATCACATTGGAAGGACCTAAGGCTTGATTGGCATTTGGGGAAAGCGGGATAGGATTCATGCCCTCGATATTGGCAAATACAGTCACCATTCCGCCCTTGTTCTTTATCTGTATGGTAACGGGATTACCGTCACTGACAAACGTTGCGTAATACGCTGTTTTGCCTTCTTCTTGTTGAAATGATAAAACTTCTGCTGCCATGATGTTTACTTTTTAGAGTTATTCAAATAGTTCACAATTCCCTGCACATGCAAGTCCACTATTGCCCGCTTCCCCTCTTCCGATAATAAGAAGCCAACATCTTCCTTATTGTCTTGGAATAGGTTCTCTGTAAGGACTGCCGGGCACTTCGTGTGCTTCAAAATGTAGAACCCGCTTTCCTTATCAGGGTCGCCATCCGTCATATCCTTGCGTATCTTCATACCCGGCAAAAGTCGTTCGGCTGCCGCATATAAGCTGTCAGCTAATTTATCGGCTTTCGTCTGACCTGCCGAAGTCCACGCTTCCCAACCACGTGCCTGCATCCATTCAGAGCCGCTTCCCGCTGCATTACAGTGGATAGATACGAGGATTGTGTCACTTGCCTTGTATTCGTTCGCCCTACGGCAACGCTCCGATAGGGGAACGTCTATTTCCTCTTTGACGATACGTTCTGCGTCAATGCCTTTCTTTCGCAGCTCCGCTTCCAATCGTATGGCAATCTCACGGGCATACGCATACTCTTTCAATCTTCCGTCCGGTGAACACTTGCCCGGAGTGTTACTTCCGTGCCCGTTGTCAATCAATATTTTCATTCTGCACGTCCTCCTTGAAATATTTGTCATAAACTACACGAGCCACCCATCCGGCAACAACACCGACACCGAATGATACAACAGTAGTCAGGTTCACCCAAAACGGGGTGTAGTGCATGTAAAGCATAACTCCCACGATGATAGCGATAACAATCGCTGCGATAATCAGTTTCTTTTTCATTTTGTTACTCCTTATCTTTAGTTATTATTTCACTCATATCTTCTTTCTCGACATCGAGCACTTTCTTTCCGAACAATCCCAACGCTTTCAGTAAGTTAAAATTATATCCCTTTGGCTTCAAGATATTGCTTATGATAGAGCAGAACTCTATGAAGCAGACAAACAAGCATGAATACACATCAATATTCCATTTATTGCCGGAAGCAATATTTATCATCACCACCATACAAACAAAGGCAAAGTATGTCACCATTTTACCCATAGTACGGCGCACGGCACTTGAAAACCGAAATTCTTCACCCAATAGCAAGCATTTCCTTATCCCGAACATCAAATCGCATACAACGACTGAAAATGTTACTATCAGCCACGGTATCATATGTTCCAATGACTGTGCAATAAAACTGCTTGCTATTACCGAGAAACCACCCGGTATGCTTTGGGTAATAATGTTATTCTTCATCTTATCGTTATTTGTCAATTATTCCTATCTTTGTGTCTCTTATCAAATAAGCGAACTACTGTCATTCCGTTTTGCTCGTGAGAGTAGGACGGGATTTTCATATCTTGCCGTAGTATCTGAACCATGCACCCCATTTGCGTTCTTTCAGATAGTTCGGATTATCCTGGTTGAGTTTGGCTTCCATTTCAAATGCGCTCGCACGGTAAGCGTTTTTATTGACCTTGCCGTCCCCAATCTTATCGTCTGTAAACAGATGGTACACGAAGCTTACAAACCATTCAGCCAAATACAGAATGTAATAGAATAGCGGGATAAGGAGCAACCACCATGCGCTGACATGAAACGCCAACAATACGGATGGGATAGCCGCTATCTCCATGCACTCGAAGAACTGTTTCTGATGTGTCCGTTCATGGCGGATAGTCGTTTCGGACAGTTCTTTCAGCTTCGTAAGGATGAAGCCGAAGAACATTATAGTTGTGTAGCCTCCAAAGAGGATAAGTTTGGCTAATTTGCTGTTGTAGTAGATTGTTTTCATATACATCATCTTATTTATTCATTATAATCAAAAACAAAAAGTACATAATCTAAATCATCAAAATCGCCAGCAATAAAACTTTGAATAGCACTTCCAGGTTGACATATATTTTCATTAATTTCCATTTGCGAATCACTACTACCTACAAGTCTACATTTATAGATTTCTAAATATCTAACAGGGTCGTTGCTTTCATTTTGTATATCAAAATCAATATTACTACCTACACCATTAGAATACCAATCTATTTTACCACTTTCAACAATAGTTAATAGTCCACTTCTATATAGACTAATATCGTGTGAACTAAGATTGGCTATTATTAACATTCTTGTTCCATATCTTGTATCAGTAGGTGGTAAATAGGTTAAAGCATCATATAATTTGCTCCAATCAAATTCTTTGCCAGCAATAAGTTGACTACCAATACGAATACTCGTATTATTTGTACCTACTCTTACCCCCCCCCATTAATATCTTTCGTATCTTTATCCATATAATTCGTTTTAATATTATCTTTAATAATTTTACTCTATTATTTCTATTACGCGTAAATCGTAAACATCTATACTTCCTATTTGTGCAAAATAATTTCCACTTTTATATATCATATCAGCTTCGTATTTAAATGTTTGAGTACCATCTTCAAGAATATCTGCACTGGAAATATTACATTTGATATTATCAATAGCTACCATACCAGCATCTACACCTGGAGAATAAATACTACAAACTTGCGTAGGGACTAAAGTTATATCTTCTCTATAATCGAAACTAATACGTTTTGTAACGTTAGACCGATTAATTACAATTATCAAATTGCCATAAGACCCAATTGTTATATTCTGTACCCCCCCCAAGTATTTCGGTATTTCCAACAAACAGTCCAGCATTATTAGAACCAATTTTTAAATTACTATCCATATCTTTAAATTTTTATTCAGTTACAGCATACATTGTAGAATTATCTTTAGTACTAATACCATCGTATTCAGATTTAGTTTTCTTAGTAACAGTAGTAAGATTATCAGATTGAACTAAATTATTAACTATAAACTTATATCCATTAGACGCGTTATAACTCATAAATACTCTTGTTGTTACTAAAGCAAAATTATCACTACCGTTATTTTCTGAATAAATAAATATGAAAGATAATTCATAATTTCCGTTAGAAGAACGATATACATGATAGTCTCTTATGTACATTTTTTCATTATTTGTTCTATTTATAAGTTCTAATACGTATCCGTTATCTAAAGCATTATCTATAAACTCTTTAAATTTATCTACTGTATTAAATACATAAGTTATAGCTGTTTCAGCATCAGTGTCTTTATAATATGCTGGAGTTCTAAGATAAGGTAAAAATTTGTCATTATTTATCTTATAATATTGTTCACCAGATCCACCTCCACCACTTACTTCTTTGTAAGTACCATTATCAGATAAGTATTTAGTACCATTACCATTAGTAATTATTTTATCTATTTTGGTCTTATCTGAAGGAAGAATAATACCAGCTGTACTATCAGTTGCAGGATTAAATTTTAACAGAATTGAATCCGTATCAGCCTAGTCTTTAAGATTTTGTTGTATTAAACTAAGTGATATCCCGTTATTTTTATGCGATAACCTTCCTTCAGTAACTACAAGATTAGGCATATTTTCTATTGTCTACTTTAAAGCATTACCGTCAGAAGCATTAAACTTACTATTCAAAGCATTCTGTGTAGCAGTAGATATAGGCTTATTAGCATCAGAAGTATTATCTACTTCACTTAATCCTACTTGATCTTTAGTAACTTCATGAGGATTAGACTTATTATTAATATGTGTTTCTAAATTAGTCTATACAGCATCAATATCAGAAGTAATACCAGCTTGATCTTTTAATCCATCCAGTTTAGTTTTATCTGATGATGACATTAAACCTGCTTGAGATATAGTAGCTGAAGTAATAGTAAGAGTATTTCTACCTACTTGCTATGCTTCTTGTCTATAAGTAATAAAATTTAAAACTGCTTCAGTAGTAGATTGATTTACATTTACTGTATCAGTAATTAGTTTATCGGGTATTCTATTCAATTTATCTGTAGTAGCTTTACCCTTATCTCCAGGATATGCAGTAGAACTAGTTTCACCTAATGCCAATGATTTAGATATTTCTACATAGTCTGTACCTGACCATCTATAAGTTAAATTAGTATCTTGTACTATATATATCTTACCAGATTCGCCAGTACCAGGTAGATTACTAAATGTATCAACTTCTATTACATCATCTACATAAGACGGTAATTGAGCAGATGGAATAATACCACTTTCATTCAAAGAAGCCAAACCATTTGGAGCACCTTTGCTGTTTATAAACTATTGTACTTTACTATTAAGTTCAGATGTATCACCTATAAGAATCCAACTACTTTCTTTAGTATAGTCAGCACCAGGTGATAATTGATATACTTTACCGGGTCTATCTTTACAGGAAACTAACATACAGTCATATTTCCATATACCTCCCTATTCATCTGTCCAGGTCTCTGGTTTTACTAGATCTGCATATGAGTTAACTAACGATCTAGCTTCGAGAGGGGCATCTTTCTTTACTTCAAGATTACCACTAAAATTAAACGTTCCTCTATCTCTCATAATTAAGCGAATGTTATTTTAAATGAAGATGAACCGTTAGTTCCATCATTACGAGTATATACTTTATATTGTACATTAGTGCCTTGTACATCTATGTTTTCAGTAGTAACAGAGAACCTACTAACACTATAGTCTTCATACTTACCACTAAGTGTATTCAACAATGTAATTTTAGTTACATTGAACTTAGCTGGTATCTTAAATGCATGTTTATTACTTGCTGTTTCAGCTACAAATGTAACATCCAGTGTCTTATTAGTAGTCAGTCCTAGTTTAGCAAATGCAGTAATATTATCCTTATTAGTATAGTAAGGATAGACACCGGTAACATTTAATGTTTTGGAATTAGAAGGAATCGTACTAGTCTTTGTAGTAGTATCTTTAGGCTCTGTCTTATGTTCTTCATTAGTTTTACCTAAGTTACTACACGCATAATATACAGGCATAGAAGCAAATGTAGCGTTAGCTGTAGGACCAGTTATATCTACTTTCACTGTATTAGTACCTTCAATAGCTTTAAATGTCTTACTATCTAAAGTAACCTAAGTAGGATCTGTATTAGCTGTAGCATTCTCTACACTACCATTAGTAGTACGTTTCATAGTATAATTAACTGAATTTAAAGCAGTATTACTAGCATTAACTGTTATAGTAGTATTAGAAGAATCTTTAGTATTATCATTAGTAGAACTATAACCATAAGTAAATCCACTGTATGTTCTAGCTGTAGTAGACATAGTAGCTGTAGGTAACGTAGTCTTCCCAATAGTAACAGTAGCACCTACTTCTACTAAGCCTGTATTACTTAACGTAAATGAAGGAGCTGCAATAGCTGCACTAACTGTACCTTCTTTGAACACAAGATTAGTAGGCCATAATTCTTTAGTAAATAAAGATACAAATAAATCCTACATGCTTGTATCAGGACTAATACTGTTTATACCAGCTTTGTTAAGTAAGTCAGCTAACGGACCACCTGCAACCGGTATAGCATCAGTAGTCTTTATAGTTTCTGTAGTATCTTCTATTAATTCCTGATAATTACCATTATCAGTTAAATACTTATTACCATCTCCGTCAGTAACTATCTTATCTACTTTTACTTTATCTGTAGCAGACATAACGCCTGCATTACTAGTAGTAGCTGATGGAATAGTTTTACTACCTTGAGCATCACCATCAAACAAACCTGATTCCTGTTTAACGTCATACTCATAGTTGAAAGTAACAGTTGAACCATCTGTAGTAAAGTCTGCAACTTCTCTAATGACGTTATCAGGTAAACTATTAGCTATATCAGCTAAATGCTTACCTTTACCACCATCATACGCAGTACCAGTTACTTCTCCAATAAATAGTCTTTCTGACATAACTACCATATCATTACCATCCCAAAGATGTATGATATTAGTTCTATTATACTCGTCTAAACCTACTAATACATATACTTTAGATGTAAGTGGGTCTAACATATCCCACTTATTAAAACTTCTAACGTATAGTTTCTTATTTTCTTTGCAGTAGTAAATATCTCCTTCTTTAGCTTGATATAACAGTAAGTCCATTTCTGATACTGTATCTACAAACTTCTATATTTTTATTAAAGCTTGTAGTTCTAAATCACTATCAGATATATCCCCTATATAATCTATTAAGGACTATATACTTAACTTACCATTATGAATGCCATCTTGAAAAGGAATTATTTCTTTACCATTGAGATCTTTCCTTTCGACTAACTGACTTATTCTAATTCCTTTTGTAATCATATTACTTATTCTGTTTTTAATGCATTAATAGCATCTATAATAGCAGGCTTACAGTATTGATTTACAAATTGCATAATAATTTGCATTTCTTCATCTGTATATTCTGTTTCCCCTTCAGAATTATAAATCTTTAAAGCTAATGCGTGAGCTTTAATACCACTACCTGCTTCGTAAATCAATTCACCTAATTGTTGTCTAGCATCCAAACAGATCTTATTTGTCTTTTGAATGTCTGTGTATGTTTCTAGTTGTGCAAAATTTATTTTCATAATTAAATAGATCTACTTCTAAGTATTGCATAATATTTGTTTTGTGAATATATTAATAGAAAATCCATAACATCTCCTACATTCACAGTAATCTATTCTATTCTATTACCATTATTATCATATAATATAGGTCTATTAGGATTACTGTCATTATTTCCTCTACCCCATATATTGCATTCTTTTGGATTACTACGTGGATTATAAACAAATGTTACAGGAACAGCCCATTCAAGAGTTTGTATGGCTAACTTTGTTTTTACACTATCAAGATGTGGTAATCCATACCACATACGTCTAACACTACTACCTATAAATATAGTCCTTGAATATTGCTGATACAGTATCTAATTTTTAGAAGGATCTGTAGCATAACTAAGTTTATAACCTACCACATCTCCATATAATGATAAACTTCCCGAGCCGTATATTGCCATATTACGAATTAAACTGCCAGTAATATCAAAGTACAGACCATCATTTATCTATGCAACGTCAAAATCATTAGCATTACTTTTAAAAGAACCAAAGTATGAATAACCTAAAGAATTAGGAGTACCTATTAATGCTTCTCTTTCACCTTCCTTAAACTTTATATAACTAGAGAACAGCTTCATTCCGTTTGTCTCTGTACCACCAAATAGCACACCTGTAATTTCAAGTGACTAAATAGTACCAGATAATGCTTCTATTTCTCCCCTTATGGATGCGTTATTAGCTACCATTCTACCATCTTGTCTAACTAAAAATGGAGCTTTAGATCTATTTTCTTCAGTAGTACCGGCCCATATACGAACAGAATTGTTATCATTACCACCTTCACCAGTAATACCTGCTACTACATGAAAATCATTAGTAGTATTACCAGTTTGATAACCAACTCTTAATGAGTTACCAGTAATAAAGTCTAATTTAGCATTTTTAGCTATAATCAAATCAGTATAAATACTAGCTACATTCTGAGCTAATTCTTCCCAATATTCAACTCCACCGGGAGTACCAGGCTTGTTATCACTAGAAGATAAGTGTTTGCCTTGTCCGTGACCTCTATCTATAGTAGATATACATTTGTATGCTTTATAACCTGTAGAAGTTCCTAAATCTTTAATTAAAGCAATATCTAAGTACCTCAATGGTTGTACTGTTGGAGATACTTCACTTTCATTGCAATATAGTCTACCAGGCCACCATTCAGACCTACGTACTATTAAACCTTCTCCTGTATCACCTTTAGATACCTGCATTAACCAATCTGGATTACTATCGCTAGGTTTAGTATCGGTACCGTTTATATTAACACATAACCATAAGTAACCTAATACACTTACTCTATCATAGTAATCATAGTGAGTGTCTGGTTCCCAAGGTCCTCTATCATTAGCATATCTTATCTCTTCTCCATTTGGCTTTACTTGAGTAATAGTACCGGTAAAGTATACTGAATTAAGATATGCCGAATATCCTCTCATATCGTAACCAAACATATTGAGATTATCAAGATTACCAAATTGCATTGCAATATTCTTAGCCTTCTAATCCCAAGTATTCTAGTTTACTAAGTAACGTGTATAAGTACGAGTTGAGTAACAAGATGTTTGGCGATCTACATTAGTTTTATTACCATATGCAACAAAGTTCATTTGAGCACATGGGTGAAACGTCATATTCCAATAATCATCTACTGGCCTAAGCTTGTAACCAAATTTCTTATTTTGTGCATCTAGTATGTTAGTAACTTCAAAGTAAACAGTATAGAAACCCGCAAACTTTCTATTACCTCTACCATCATCTTCATCGTGTTCAGCATTTTCATCTGTCTTCTCTGAATGATATATACCCATACATAAGTCACCCATTGATACAGCCCCGTATTCTCCTTCTTCTAGTTTCAGTGTAATAACACCTGAATATTCATCTGTTTGTTCTACACTTTCTATTACACCTGCGCCAGGAGCATTCCACTTATCTCCTAATTGAATCTCTACACGATTATATCTCAATTCAGGTACTTCAAGGAATCTACGTAAAGTAAGACTATCAAATTCAGCATGACCATATCTGTCAATCTTACCACCAAATCCTGTAAGACCTGATGCAAAACCTTCTTGACCAAATATTGCTGATTCTTTAAACCATACTTCGTAAGCAGTAGAATCAGGCTTGATCTTACTTAAGAATACATCATCATATATCTCTGTATTCAGGTTCTTATTAGTCCACTTCTATAATTCACTATCCCATGCTAATGCGTTGTCATTACGTAAATTATTAATAGATACATCTTGTAAATCAACTAATTTACCAAGTAAGCCAGTTACTACCTTATTAGCGGCAATATTTGACCATCTTTTACCATCATATTGAAGTAAGTCTAGTTTAGCAGCATCTACTATATTAGTATCCTTCATCTACTCAATACGATTCTATAGATTAATTTGAGTTTGTAGACTGCCTATATTATTACGTAATTCTTCTATATCAGATGTATTAGCTGATATATTTTCATTAGACTTATCTAAGTCTGTATCTTTAGCATACTATATTAGACTATCTGATATAGTCTTAATAGATGTGGTATTTTTCTGTACTTGTTCTTCTAATGGAGTCATTTTTCACAAATTAAAAGTTCGTCATAGAATGTTTTTATACCTAAATCTACTCCTAAACTTTGTTCTAGCAGTATTGCTTTATCATCAGTTTCTGAAGTATCCTTCCACATTTCATCCAAAGGATGTACTAACTTGCTTATCAATGCTCTAAGACAATCTATTTGTTCATCTGTAAACTTTAAATCACTTTCTAATAGACGAGCAATATGATTAGCACAAACCCATTTACGTATACAAGGTATACCTTGATTAGAGTTGTACTTAACTTTTAAGTTATACTCTTTACCTATTCTATATATATCATCTATTAGCATAATGAACAAACTCCGTTTCTACAAGTTTTATTACAAGCAAAGCAATCGTGGTTATTGTAGAATGTAGTTTTAGTATCTAAACATATATTTAGCATTCTAGCTATATCTGTATAATACTGTACTGCATCGTCTATTAAGTTATTATTGATAGCGTAACTTAACAGATCTTGTTTCAATAAAAACAATATCATTCTATCTATTTGCTGATCATCTAAACAAGTACTACAGTTCTTACATAGTAATTCTACTTCTTTATAATATATATCAGCTTGATTGAAAAAGAATTGACTTGAATTATCTATAGTAGCAATAAACGCACTCATACACATATTTTCTAATTTATTAGAATCTATTACTATAGATAATCTCTATTCGTCAATCTTTACATCAGAGCTATAGTCTGTACCTAATACTAATAATCTATATGAATGCTTATCAGGATTTACTGAACTCCTGTTAGAATAGTTATTCAGTGTGTCTATGTATAAATACAAATTAGAATCTACTGAATCAGGTATCTTTGTATCTAATTCTACTACTATGTTGTGTTTTACTATTGTTATACCAGTTATCTTCATATTAATACTTTTAAATAAAAAAAGGCTACAGGGCTATTTAGCCCCATAGCCCTTGTCAGCACACTGAAACACTGTTTTTATTATGCTACAGTTTCACCTTTGATAAATGACTGAATACCTTTATCAACGATAGAATTAACCATACTAGGACAGTATACTTCCGTAGTCAACGGAGTAGTCTTAATATATTGGTTGTCATTACTCAGATACAGGTTATCATTTTCAATTACTGCATAGTCATAAGAAGTACCTTCTACTACTTTGCGAGCCTGTTCTACTTCAGGATATGCACCAGTAAACACATGACCTTTATAGCCCATGTAGCGTACTTCTGCATCACGAACTTGCTTCCAGAAACCTTTACCAGGATTACCTGGAGTCTTAGCAATAGTAGCACCAGATACTGCTTCCGGCTGATTAGCAAGCAATGCACCAGGAACAGTATGATACAGAGATACTTCCATATCTACTACAGAGTATTCATTCAGAGAATAAACACCTTCATTATCATCTTTAACCATAGCAGTCAAAGTGAGAACAGCAGCAGCATTCTCAGCCTGAATACGACGATTCTTGTGAGCATTAATTTTCTTTACAAAAGCTTCCGCTAATTTCTGTGCTTCATTTGATTCAGCATATACTTCATAAGTATGAGTAAATTGGAAGTTATTAGCTTCAATATCTTTATACAATACACGAAGTACATATCTGTGACCAGCAACAATAGTAGCATTAGTCAAAGTAACTACTACTTTATCCTGAGTGGGTTCTACATGCTGACCGATTACGGCAGATGGTTTAGAACTCTTCTGAATCTCATTAGAGAATTCAATATTAGCTTTCTAAGCAACATTACCATCAGGCATAGTAACATTGATCTTTTCACCTGCAACACCTACATAGAGTGAGCTAGCCTTAGCGGCTTCTGCTGCTGTTTTAAGGATAGCTTTATTCTGATCAAACAAAGCTACTTCACCAGCATTCAAAGCATCTACAGTAGTATAGCTAGCAGGACATTTCTTACCGATAAGAACGGTGTGAACTGAAGTTATCATATAATGTAATTGTTATTTTAAATTAGACATATTAAGCGCTTCTGTCTATTTTCGCTTACTTTCTACTTTCCTAACTTGTTTAAAAGTTTAATTTCCACGTCAATAAGCGCTTTCTGTTAATGTTATTCCATTGAATTTACTTCATTAGAATATACATTATAATTTGGTAAAGTAGCTAATATTAACTATACTGCTAATTTAACTATTTCCATATGAGTATGACTAGGAAGGTCTGTATACTCATCAGTAGGATTAGCTTTAAGGTCTACTTTACTTGGTTTCTTTAAATACTCAATAGTATATTCAGCTACCTTATAATTACCATCAGTATATAAAGTAATAGTATTATCCTACATGAGTTTGATAGGTTTAGCTTTAGTATACTTTAGATGATACTCTGATAATGAATTCTCTTTGATTCTGTCTACAGTTTCAATAGTACCTTCTATAGTATCACTATACTTAACTTTATAGTTACCTTCCGAGTCTTTCTCCCAACAATCATTAGTAATACCATCTGCAGGAGCTATACCTGCTGTATCACCTAATAGTATTACATAATCGTCAGGTAAGGTAACTGTATAGGTTTCTTGATTAACCTTAGTAATGCCATTATCTTTATAAGTGTACTTTGTAACCAAAGTACGTAAATCATCAGTACGTTTCTAGTCCTACTCGAAGCCTCTTTGTTTGAAATTGATACCTGAATATCTAGTCTTCCAGAACTTATCGACAGCTTCATTAATAAATGATAATATAGTATCAGATGGTAGTTTATTATCAATAGCTAATGTAGGACTAATCAGCTATAGTCTTCTTTCTACCTCTATTTGCATTTCACGTGGACTCATTATTCATTCAAGCTATCAAGTTGTACTTTAGTCTGCGTTCTCTGAGATTCTATAGTCTCTAGTGCTATTTCTACAGCTCTATCAATTACTTCATTTAATATGTAATCAGGAACCTCAGTGATATCTTTATTGCAGTCTGTATAGCTTATATTCTGAGGATACTTAATATAAGTAATATCAGCAGTATAAGTATCAGCAGACATACGTATAGGATCTATATATATCTTCAATGTATTATCTTCTAATACTGCTACAGGGGTTTCTATCCAAGGCATATTATTATATGTCTATAAGAATCCTTTAGCCTTTTCATGATCTATAAGTGTACATATAGCAACTTCATCATTGAAGTGTAATACACAATCTACATAGAACATTCTCTTAAGTTCTTGATTGTCTTTAAAGAAATTAGATAGAGTAAGAACATTAGAGCTAGAGTATGGATATACTAAAGGTTGTGCAGCATCTGTCTTAATTAATTTCTATAGGTCAGCAATACGTTTAACAGCACCTTCGAATCCTACTTTCATAGTATTATTGCCAGTATACTTATTACATATTACTTCTATATAAGCCTAATTAAGAAACAAATCTATTTCTTCAGGAAGGAATGCAGGGCAGCCACCGAAAGCGACTGCCTCTGAATTCTTATCCATGAGAACTTTAAATGCCTTATGTAAATCAGATATCTTCATTATTTGGATTTAATTTCATTCATAATGGCTAACTTAATGTCTTGATTTTTCTTATCTTGTAAGTAAACAATAACATCATCAATACCATTACCAATCAGATCTGTACCAAAGAAGTATTGAGTTCTATTCTTACGAATAATATTTTTAGCAATAGCTTCTTCAATGACAAAGTTAATTTCTTTATTTGGGTTATTTACCCATTTCAACATAAACTTATCAGGTGCTGTTTCAACTTGTTCAGTAAGCTTAGCTTCAACGAGTTCATTTGACATAGTATCTGATTTCATACCATATAAACGCAAGCACTTACGCATATCTTCAATAGACATTTTATCTAATTCTCTATATGCTTCACGCTTAATCTTATTGATACGATTAGCTTGTTCTGCTTCAGAGTCTTTATTAATCAGTACATAGTCTTTAGAAGGATTCATATTAGCTAATCCATCTGCTACTCGTTTGTGACCTTTAAGGAACAGATATTGCAATTCATCCAACGGCTTATCTGTATCCAGTATTAGATCTCTTTTACCAAGTTTAACTGCGAAGGTAGTCCAAAAATCGCTATTAGGAGACAACTCACCTTCTTCTTTATTTAAGGCTTTCTCTAATCTACGAGCATCTTCTGTACTCAAGCCAGTGTAGATATTACCAGATCTAGTCCAGTAAGGTCCTACATAATCAAATGTTGTAGGCCATTTTGTAAGTCCGGTCCAAGGATTTACTTTAACTATTCTAACGATTACTTCCATAATATTAAATATTAGATTCTATCAAGTTAGGAAAAAGAAAAGGCCAGCCGAAACTGGCCTTAACGTTTTTTATTATTCAAGGATCAATTCACCGCAAGCACGAGGATCACGCAACATGATACCCATTTCACCAAGGAAGAATACGGTGTAACCGTCTTTACCGTTAGATCTCAGAGTATCTTTAGACTTAGCATAACCATTCGGAGCTACAGCACCACCAGTATACCAAGTTACGAATTCACGATCTTTACGTACTACTTTAACGATGTTAGCTTCACCATCACGACGACCAAGATCCAAGAAAGTCATACGATATGATTCCTTCGGTTTCAAGGTTACCGGATGCAATTCACGGTTATAAGTAGTATCGTCATACAGCGGGAAGTACTTCAGAGTCAACTCGATACCGTTGGTCATTTTGTAAGTCTTGAACTGACCACCAAAAGTAAGGTTATCACCAGAACCAGTTACAAATACTGTATCCATCAGATTCATAGTAGCTACCTTCTCTTTCAAGATACGGTCAAACTCACGCATACCCATTTCACCAGTCAAGGCAACAAACTTACGTTCGTTAGTACCAAGACAGTTGTAAGACAGATCGAACAAGAAGTCTTCCAACATTTCACCAGTTAAACGAGTGTAATAACGTCTGTTAGACGGAGCAATCTGTTCCAACAAACCAGCACCGATAAATACCGGACGGCCGTTAGTACCCTTCAAATTACAAGAACCGTCTTTGTTTACATTAGTCTTCATGTAAACCAACATACGTTCACATCTCTTATACCATTCACGCAAAGCTTTCCATTCCTGATAATCAGCCCACAAGTAAGAAGTCTTACCAGTTGCAGGATCTTTCAGAGCAATAGCCATTACAGTAGAATAGGCAGAACCAGTGATATCGTAGTTAATACGAATCGTAGTAAGGTAGTTACGCATCTTGAAGTGAGTGTTATAGTTCAAGATATCACCCTCTTCACTGTATTCCTCATATGCAGAAGCAAGACGAGAAACCTGCTTTCCAGCTTCAAGATATTCAGCAGGAATATAAGATGAAGGTTGACCATCGGCTACAAAACAAGTATATACCCACAGATTTCCATCTTGATAAGGTGCGCCAGATACACGTACTTGGAATTCCTTGTTATCAAACTCAAGAATAGCACCAGGACCAAACCAGTTATCTTCCAACCACAACATAATAGGTGTGTTACCCAAACCTGCAGTAGAAGTAGAAGTAATAGCTGCGCCATTCCATTTAGCGTCTCTAATTGTTACGGCACGGTCAGCATCGATCATTACAGACCATTCAAATGAAGGCTGATCGATAGTCATAACGTTGCCAAGACCACCTGTCAACATATCCAAAGAAGTGCTATAGCCACTATCTTTAGTACCGAATACATAAGACAGAATGGTAGAAACCTGATACGGATTCTACTGAGAAGCTACAGAAATCTTCGCAGTATCAATCAGGTCAGAAAACCACTTACCTTTGTATAGTTGCAGATTGTTAAGAATACTGTTATCCATAAAAATACTAGTAATTTAATTTATTTGTTTTAATTTTATTATGCGACACGTAGTTGTCGTGCAAAAGTATCCCAAATAGTTGAGGTACTGTCATTGTTTATAACTTGCTTCCTAGACTTCTTAGTAACTCCACTTCCTCTCAAACTATTTTTGAAATTATCTAGAGCGTCTTTCTTACCTTTCTGCTTTGCAATAGTAATCAAACTATCACCCTTCATAGTAAAGTAAGCGGAAGTAATCAAATTCTTAAGGCTTTTAGCATAATCTTTCTGATACTTGGTAACACCTTCTGCATCAGGTTTAAATATATATTCCAACAAAGCTCGTTTGTCTTTTTCTGGAATTTCAATACCATAAATGCTATCCATGCCTTTTATTTCAGAGACAACGTTATTAAAGAATGTCTGTTGCTGCTTCTAAGCCTCTCTTGCAGACTTTTGTTGCTCCTCTAATAGCTTTTCCTTCCTTTCAGCTTTGATGTCTTTAAGAGCCTCTAATGCATCCACAGCTTCATCTTCAAGAATACCAGCATCTTCATACTTAGTAATCTTCTTATCAATCTGTTTAGCAGAGAAGCCTTTCTCTTTCAAAAACTCCTTTACAACTAATTTCTGATTTATTTCGTTATCCTCCACCTCGATATTGTCAAGATCAATATCAGCGTCAATACTAAAATAATCTTTAAGGTTACCTCCATTACGTACAAATTCATCAAGTTTCTCTACTTCCTCACTAGCATACTGAGGTACAGAGTTTTCTTCAATTACATCTTTAAAATATTCAATAAGGTCTTCTGCAGTCTTAGGCTTATCTTCATCTTCTACATCAGACCAACCTAACTGTTCAGACAATGAATCAAAGAAGTTAACGATTAGTTCTTCGGAAGTAGTTCCATCATCGGAATCTATATCATCTTCCTCTCCTTTCTCATCCACAGTGTCATTATCCTTGTCAGTCTTAGTTGTCTTCTTACTAGACTTCTTAGTTTTTGAAGGCTCATTAGTTTCAATGTCGTCGTCTTCTTCACCTTTGCCATCTACATCATCTTCTTCCTCTTCTTCATCTTCTTTATTATTTGTAGATTTCTTACTTGTTTTACCTCGTAGTGCTTCCAACTCCTCATCTGTCAGCTCTTCAACTGCATCAAATTCATTATCAATATTGTCAATTTCTTTAGTTTTATTAGCACCTACATTAGGATTAAGGCTTTCAAGAATAGCCTCAAAACCATTTAATGTGTTCTTATTTTCCATAATTATTTAATAATTAGATTACTTTTTCTTTTTACCCTTATTCCATTTTTTAGCATTCTATGCAAAGATAGCCCGTTTACGTGTTAAGGGATTCTTACTGTGAGTAAGTTCTTCTGTAGACTTACCTGTTCTTTTCTTTAAAGCATTGAATTTACCTCTATTCTTTTTCTTTATATGTATCCCTCCATACTTATAGCTAGGTATTGGATACTGTGGCATTATGTTCATTTTTTCATCCATATTAGACAAGCTCCTTATTCTTATCCTTAGTAGTATTATTTACTAGAGGTCTATTCTTAAAATCTTTAAATAATATACTAGGTTTATTATGTATCTTTAATAACAATTTCATATTTCTATGAATATCTGGAGCCTTTTCTATAGCCTCTTTAAACTCCTTTGTAGTCTAAGGGTACGTTGATGGAGTATAGTTATTCATCAAATATTCATCGAACTAGTTCATAATGCTTTTCTTTTCTGTAGGATTACGTAAGTATCTATAATCCTATAAAGCTTTATCTGGACTTCTAAATATATCTTTAACCTCTTCAAACGGTCTATATTTACTTGGTTTACCCAATTGTCTAAGATACGCATTATTAGGAACTCCTCCAGGATATGCCATCTCGTCTACATAGTGACCTATTTCATGTCGTATAAGACCTGTAGGAAAATCTTCTGGCTTAGTTATATTATCTTCAGATAAACTTATCTTTTTGCCTGATTTAGCAGGTTTTATTCTAGCAAACGCATCTGGATCTTTTACGAACTCAGGCTCTACCATGTTAACATAACTAGTTATATCTTCGTACTCTTTAGTAAGCTTGTCATACACTTTATTGTACTCAGTTCCATATTTCTAATCAATATTAGCCGCTCTTCTTCTTGCTTCTGGAGTATTCAATAACTCATAAGTCCTATTTCTTTGATCGTAAAATTCTTCCATCATTTTACGTCTATTACTTACTCGCTTTTCCATTTCAGCGACTTTCTATTCAAAAGTTCTGTTAACAGTAGGAGTTTGTCTAGCTATACGTCTAACTCCTTTAGGTATAAAAGGAATGAAGCCTAAACCTGCTAGACCTGCTCCTAACCAGTCATTCTATTTAACAGCGTCATATGCTTCTTTAGCTGATAATACATCACCTACAGGAGTTAAATTAGCCGCATCTTCTAAATCAAATACAGGTTTAAGTCCTTGTTGCAATGGTCTACCATCTGGAGTTCTACCTAACTTAGTATTAACAGCCTTAGTAAATTCATCATCTGGATCGCCTACCTCACCGCCATTAGCCATATACTATACTGGATCCTAATACATATTATATGCAAATGTATTAGTAAGTTCTGATATATCTGCATCTTCTAATGACTCCCATTGTTCTGGTATCTTAGCTCCTTTACTACGCATATTACTTATATCTTCAGGAGTAAGTTGTCTATTAGGATCTATATAGTAATTACCCTAATCATCTTTCAGATTTGAATTATTACCTCTAAAGTCCCAAGTCTGTGCGTGTTTCTCATTAGCCTAATTAACATAATCTTCATATGAACTATCAGAATTACTAATGCGTACATTAGGAGAGGCATTAAGTATAGCTGGAGTATTGTCTCCTACCATATGACCAACACCTTCATGCCAAGTATTAGCAGGTCTTAGTGAAGTATAACTGTGAGCTTTTGGATTAGCAAAACCCTTAGTACCTTTTTCCTTAAGTATATTAAGCTATTGATTAATCTGAGCATCCGTAGGATTATAACCCTATCCTACCATATTATCTCTCATAGCTTCAGTAGGGGTTTTCCATGTAGCTTTATCTATATTAGATAATACACTGCCTAATTTATCTCCTCCTATCTAATCTGAATATTTTGGATTCTTAGCTCTCTCAGTATACCAATAGTTTGCAAAGTCTTTTTGATATTCATTCTGATTCTAGAACATCTTGTTGTAATCAGGTCTTCCATCTACTAAAGACTCTTGCATTATATCTCTTCTAGTCTTACGCTGAAACTCATTCACCTCTCCACCATATTCATAGGAGTTTCTAAGTCTACGGCGTTCTCTTACTTTCTTTTTAGCAGATTCAGGTAACTAGTTATAATATTTTCCTTCATCAAGAGGTACAAAGCCAGTTCTTTGAACAAAAGGAGTACCTGCCTTATCTAACTGTCTTGACAACCATCTTATTGGTCCAATATACATACTAGAAGCTCCCTTATCCTTAGTATCAGTAGGGCCATAATCATTCAAATCGTATGCTCTCTGATAGAGTTTGTCATTACTAGCATTGTAGTACAATACAGAATTATAACTACCAGCATGAGGTAATTCTGGAGTATATTCACCTAGAGGTAATGTTCCTACTGGAATTAAATTACTTCTTTTAATAGTTGTGTCAGAATCAGCAATATACTCATACACAGGTACTTCTCCATGAATTTCTTTGTGATAGTTAGCAGCTCTTCTTACAATTCCATAGGGGTCTTCCTCACTGTTAGTATCTACTACTCTATAATTAGGATTCTTTGTCATCTGCTTCTTTTGATTTTCAGGAGATAATAGAAACACTTCTCCTGGATCATATGGAGTTTCGTCTACACTCTTTATTGCATCTGCTATAGGTTCTACAAGTGGCGCTTCAACTGGAGCTAATACTGGGTCATTCTGAGTTTGATGTATAGTATAATATGCAGCAGCTGCTATAGCTGGTGTTCTTCTTTCCTTATTGAACAACATATCAGCAAGTGAGGCAAATACCTAACCAACACCTAAAGCATGTCTGCCACCATTCTGATAGGCTTGTACTTTCCAATCCCAATAGCCTTTACCGGGATTATTCTCCCGGTAAGACTTTAGGTTCTGCATTCTCTATTTAAATGCTTGTTTATCCATAATTCAATCATTTACTACCTTTTCCGCCTTTTCCTTTTTTACCGCCGGATTTCTTTCCACCACATGCCATAATTATTTCTCCTTTTTACTTTTATAACTACCTATTTTTAAATACTTAAACCACGCATAGTGCTTACGCTCTTTACAATAGTTTAGGTTCTTATCATTATTGTGTGCTTCTTCTTCGAAGCTAACATCGTGATATCTATCACTCTGTTTATTCCATTTACAGGACAGCATTATACAAAGATATTCTATAGCATACCATAAGTAGAAACCAATCCACAACATTTCTTGCATCTATTTCAAATGGATTTTCTCATGGTTATACTCTGTCATTGTTACTACAGCATCATTTCTCTGAAATATAATACCAAAGAAGTTCATTAATTTATATCCTTTAAATGGTATAAATTTATTCTTAATTATCTTCATGATTATTTCTTACTTCTAGCTGCCTCAGCATTAGTTTTGTTCTTCAAAGCTGTTTTAGCTTTGAGTTGTTCTCTCTTATATGCTTCTGCATCTTTTTGTTTCTGTAATTCCATTTCTTGCTTCATTTTCTGCTTTTCGAGCTCAATCTTCTTATTCTCAATTTCACGTTTCATTTCCATTTCACGTTTCTTATTATTGAACTCAAATTGTTTAGAAGCAATATCAGAATTTACCTTTTGTTGTTCAATGGCTTGTTTACCTATTTCTATAGGATCAGGTATTCCATTCATATCTTGATCCATATTCTCGGCACCTCTATAAGCATTTAATTGAGCAACAGTTATCTTAGTAGCATTATTAGAATCAATTTCATATTTCTTAAGATCCATTTCAGCTTCCTTAAGCATAAGCTCTTCTTCTTTAATTTCATTCTGAATTTGAGCCATTTGCTGTTCACGTTCTGCTTGAGCTTGTTCCATAGCTTGTTGCTGTTCCATTCTCTTTTGCTCTATTTCTTCAAGACGTTGCTTAATCATACTAACGTTGTCCATAGTAATAATTTCAGCAATATCAAGTAAGCTAGCACCATTCTGCATAGCAGGTTGCATAAGCTGTTTAAGAGCCTCTACCTGTTGTTGATTCTTGGTTGTATCATCTACAAATACATCCATATCTTCATAGAAGAATTCATCAGATAGTGTTATAAATGCTCTAGTAGCATCATCTAATATATAATGAAGACAACGCTTATTATCTTTCCATGCTACTTTTGATGTATCTAGAAGCATAGTAAGAGCTTCTTTCTTTACCTAATTATGTACCCAGAACCAAGGCTCAGTAATATGAGCAGATTGTACCACAGAACGTTCTACATTACCTACTAATTCATTAGACGCAATAGAACCCTCACGTTGTTTACTTACTCCTGAGATTTCAGATACCATGTCTTCAATCTTATTCATTAGATTAATATACTAATCAATAGTATTAGCCATACTTAAATCTAATGCCTAGAACTGATTGAACTACGAAGGCTTACCTCCCTCACGACCAGGTATATCCCAACCTTCTTCATATGGATTAATAAAGACAACACCTAAAGCTCCTAAGTAATGCATCCACTTATTTACATCAATACCCATAGATTTAGGTATCTAAGTAACGTCAATAACTGGTACTTTACCTTTATCTCTAGACATAGCTAACTCGAGACGATACCAGAGTACAATATACATGTATTGTAAAGGTTTCATCATACTTACTAATGATCTAGGAGAACTATTGGTATTATTATATACTACTCCTGTATAAGGTAATTTCTAAGAGTTTAAATTATCTGCAGATATGTGTTGATACTCAAGTGGCTGTATACCTATATATAAGTCTTCTCCTACTCTATATCCTTCCCATACCTCTATAATCCAAGACCATTCTACATTTATTTCTAGTCCTGTAACTTTATAGGATTCGTCTACTTGTAATTCATCAATCTCGCCAGTTTCAGGGTCCTAATATGTGACGAATCCTATCTTTTTAAATGACTTCCAACAGCAATGCCATACATTAATATTATCACTACCTTCAAATGGATTAGAAGTAAACCCATTAATAGTATGTGTTTTAATATGTGGATAGTCTAAAGATGTCTTTCTTACTTCTGGATTAATACCGCCTCTGCTAGTGTCTTCAATCATCTCAAGTAACTCATTTAATTGCTTTTCAGACATTTTATCATAGAATCTATCGTATATCTCAGTAGCTGACATAATCATCTTACGACAGCACCAATCTGAGTCGTGTATAAATTCTAAATCTGCAGTCTGATCATAACTAAAGTATAAAGGATTTACTCTCTCTAAGTAAGGATTGCCGTTAATAATACCTACATAGTATATCTCTTCTCCAGCAATTAAAGCATCTTTCCATCCTTTATAGAACTCATGAGTTATATTGAGTTTGTTCTTTAAATAGTTGAGGCTATGATATGCAGTAGTTTCAGCAATATCCTTATAGTCTTTATTCAAATACTTTTGAATCTATTCGGGAGGCATTATTTCTCCAGACTATATAGCTTGCTGAAATCTCATAGCCTCTTCGGGACCCATATTAGCCATGATCATACCCATTATATAATCGGTAAGCATCTACTTAGCTCTCTCTTGTATGTCACTAGTAGCATTATCACTAGTACGTACAACTCTAAAATTAAAAGGTCTCTTAGTTTCTTCTCCAAGTAATAAGTCAACTTTAGGCTTAATTATGTTATAATCCTGTGCAGTAGCTGGGAAACCATCTTTCTATTTAAAAGGGTTAGTAACATAAAGTAAATCCTTTTCATTATAGATACTATTGTATAAATCATAGTATGTCTACATCTCTTCATATCTAGTACGGCCATTATTACCACTGCCACTACTAAATCCAGATTTACCGATTATGTAATTTACGCATGCTTCTTTCCAGTCCTTTGTCTTCTTTGACATAGGTAGTTTCTATACTGGAAATGAACCAATATTTTTACTTATCATATTCTGTTAATTAAATGTATATACATCTTCATCGACTTGATTATAACTATCGTCATAGCTATAATTATCATAAGTAAATAGAGGACCGTCGAATAATAGTCGTTCTCTATTACTTTTTTTCTTCTCTTTAACAACTACATTGTATAGTTGTTCCCGATAAATCATTACCTGCATCAACGCCATGACACGGTCAAAGTTACCTATATCGTTGTAACCTATAAGTTCTTCTAATAGCGGTTCTGACAGTATCTCATGCAGGTTTTTATGCCCTGGGGATTTTTCCTCATTAAGCCAGTCTTTGATCAATCCTTCACCCCATTGTTTTATCTACTTATTCATGTGGCAACCTTTCTTACGCTAAACTTTAGAATTGCCAACAATATCAGATATAATGTCTGGCTAATCAGCCAACAAGTAGTCACAATGCTTAGCAGTAAAATATGGAAACAGGCCTTTGCGCTCATTTTCATACATAATTCTACCATTGTAATAAACCGCTAATTTACGTAAATTTTCATAGTATTCTTCTGCTGTAGAAGGTCTTCCAGTGTATTCAGCTACAATTATATCGTAATAGTTTTCAAAGCCCTAAAAACGCTTATAAACAAATGTAGAACCTAAAGAATTAGTACCTGACTAATCGTGATCATAAGGGTCTACCCCAAGTATGTATAAACCAATAGGAGCATCTTTTACAGGATGTTCCCATATTACTATAGAACCAGTAGGATCATCGTCTTTACCTAATGGATATTTAGTAATGTCACCTTGTTTCTTTACTATCCACTTTAATGATCCGTCAGATTCCCATATTAAATCCCCTATTTGTTTATGGTTGGTTAACTTCTTATTAGTGCGTATTCTTGCTAATTGTTCTTGTAGTTCTTTCTTAGGAAATATGTTACCATTGAATTCCAAACACGCTTCAGCAGGAGTAATAGGACGTTCCGCAATATATCTATCTACTGCTACAGAATTGGTAGAATTCTCAATAACTATCTTTCTTTCGGACAGTATATATTCCCTTGCTTTATAGGTCAAAGTATTACCATCATTATCCATATACAGGCGATTACCTTTATCGTCACGTATATCCATGTTAGCGTACTAAGGTATAAAGAATCCACATTTGGTATTGTCTACTGCTTCATCCCAGATGTTATTAAGTTCGAGGCAATTAAATCCTTTTGGCTTATAAAACATCTCTTTAAGTGTAGCAAAGTTAGAATCCGTATCACCACCTGTACCATATGCAATCATAGTACCAAATGCTATACCGTCTGTCTCTACAGAAGGTCTAGCAATTTGCCATGCCGCACTTAATTCTTTAAAAGAACCGGCCTCTTCAAACATAATAAGATTAGCAATCTTACCACGTACTACATCTGGATTATCTTTCAAAGTAACTCCAATAATTTCAGACTTATAACCTACTTCAATTTTATTACCGTATTCATCAGTAACCCACATACCTGCTCTACGTCTAAGCTGAGTACTAACAGATCTCTTTTTACTCCATGCAGTATGTTCGTCAATAAAGTCCATGTAACCCCAAGCTTTAGTAAGAGTACCATCATCTGTCAAATACTATTTATTAGATGCATATACATATGACTTAGAATCAGGTATTAAATAGTAATTACGACATAGCATAGCCGCACACTTGTATGAATAACCCTTACGTCTGGATTTCAATACACACAAATGTTTACCCTCTTCTTTGCATTGTTCTACACATTGGAAGTAGTAATAGTCATAATCCCAGAAATCAGGGAATGTAACAATGTGTTCTGATTTATTCTTACCATCTACTATGCGATTAACCTAACGATAAATAGGACAGTAATTTAAATAAAAATAGTTATAGCCACTAATGAAATCTCCATCATCAGCAGTATAACCATTAATACATTTCTGCTACTCTTCCTGCCAGAAACGCATATATTCAGCCGTACCTTTAGGGTACGGACAATATGAGCCAGTTGCTATAAACTATAGTGCTGGCTTTCTAAATTTATTACTATTTAATATCCTTTTGTTAAAATCGACCATGTTTAACTATAATAAAAGGGGCACGTTTCACAACGGACCCCTTCTCTTCAAACCTTAAAACTTCATTATGATAAAATTTAAAATTAGTGCAAAAAGCACTAGAAATAGCTCTCTAGGTTATACCAGACCCTAGGAACTGGCCGACTTACGATTCGGACCTTCATTAGCTGTGTTTACTGTTAATTACTCAGTAAGTGACTTAGGTAGTTACGTTGTATGCGCGCCATACTTCAGTTAGTTATTGGTAGCCCCACTAGGATTCGAACCCAGACTAAGAGGGTTAGAGCCTCCTGTGCTAGCCATTACACCATAGGGCAGTAAGATGTGGCTTCTTTTTAGACGCGCCACATAACGTCGCTGATTGAATATGTTTTAACCTTATTTCTTAAACCAACCTTTGATACGTTTGGTAATTCTTTTATACCAAGGCTTAATTACCTGGCGTGCAGCTTCACATTCTGCAATTGCTTCTTCTACTGTCTTATTATCATCTGTCAGATCTACTATTATGTCTGGCAGTTCATTAGTCTTTTTCATAATCTCTTAAATTTGTTTATCTAAACGATAGTGTTATTTTTTTGTATCTCTGCAGTGTTATTTTCTAACACCAGTGGGTAATTCGAAAGGATTAATCTTAGCATCACCTTTAACCCTAGTAGTATCCATTTCTCCAGCTTTAACTGCTTTTTCCAAGAAGTCTAGAGTAACATATGTATCTTTTACTTTAGCGAATCCTGCTAAGTATTTTTCTATCTTCTTTTCATCTAGTTCCTCTTCAAGACTATCGTGATAGTATTGAGTAAAAGTATCTAGTTTGAGTCTAATACTATTTAACATTGCAAGAGTACGAGTATATTGTAATCTCTTAAATGTATCTTCAGCTATTAGTTCATCTGGAGTAAGTTGATAACCTTCTGGGAAAAATTCTTTCTTTAATGCTTCTTCTAAGATATCCTCGGTCATACTAAGTACATATGGACTATCCCATTTATTCTTAAAGACTATATAACTGATAACTGCTATAGCGTGTTGTTTGTCAGCCTTGTCTTTCTCCCATATTTTCTTAAATGCTGGAATAGCTAATGCATCTTCGTGTATTGTTACATTACCACCTAGAATATCAAATAATTTCATTAATAGTCTCTTTTATACTCTTTTTAAATTAGAACAAGGTTCTTTACATTCACAAGGTTCATCTTTTCCCAATTGCTCTTCTTTATATGCTGCTGCTTGTTCTTTAATCTCAAGTATTACGGCTAATAATTCAGGTGAATCAAATACAATAGGACGTTTGATATATTCACCTTCCCAATTACGAATTAAACCAATAATTTGCCCTTTCTTATAGGGGATATATCCTCCTACGCCATTATTAGTTATCTCATCAATGATAATTCTACCATCGTCCTCAGCGATTCTAATATCACTAAGTTCATAACATGATCGTTCACTTTTATACTTAAGATCTTCAAACGAATCTCCTATTAATGTAAAGTCTAAGTTTTTTCCAATTATAGTTTCCATATTAATCTATTCTATAACTTGTATAATATTCTTTTTGTAATCGTGCTAGAATTACTCTAGCTTGTTTCTCAGAGCAATTAGGATTTACATATTCTGGATCCATTTGATACTTCTCTATCATTCTTTGATAAATCTCCATTTCCTGTTCCAAACTTTCCTTTGTTATGTTCATCTTCATATCTCCTTATCAAATTATTAACTAATATATTTAGCGTATGAAAATCTGTACTACCTGTAAAATGTACACAAGGTATTACATCTTTATCAATATAAATTCCAAATATATCTTTCTGTATATCTCCTAATGAGCTAATGTCATAATATACATCGTAATTTCCGTCATTATTTCTGCATATATATTCAGCTTTGATATTATAGCGATTGTAAGTTCTATTGCTTAGCTCATGCCCTAAATTATCAAGCTTTTCTCTTATCTCAGATTCTTCCTTTTTTTGACACTCCTCAATATTTTCTCTATTTTTATGTTCCTTTTCAGAAATCATACTATCTATATCGAGTATATCTAATAAGCTATTGCAATCATCAATCTTCTTAGATATGCGGTTATTGAGTTTGTCAATTAAGGATTCCTGAGTTTCTCCGTGCTTACTACAGTAGAGCATTGCTATAGCATTCCAAGCTACCTGTGCAAGATGTCTACAACCGGTTTCGTTGTCCATCTCTTCTCCCTTTTCGAATAACACAAGATGTCTGAATAATGCGGCTTTATATCTAGAGTAACCATCTTTAAGTAACTGCCAAGTATTGACTCCGTACTTCTTTGATCCTTCGGTATATACTTTAACGATATCTTCTAATTCTTCTAGAGGCAATAAATCCCATCTGAGTTTATTATCTTTAAAGTCATTCTTTATCCCCTGTTTCATATTTATCAATCAACTTTTGACAGATATCGTTAACTACTTTTTCTCTCTTCTCTAATGAAGAATCATCTTCGTCAGATACTTCTTCCAATCCCTTCATCATATCTTCTATAAAGTCAAAGTATGATATCTTATCAGCTTCAACTGCCTTTTCTACAGAATTTAGTAACTTCTGTATGATTTCGGGGGCTTCCTTAGAGTTTTCTCTCTCTAGCTTAAGTAAGTGTAGAGAGGTTTCTTTATCTATTTTATTCATTATCTCTTATATAGTCTATCATGTATTGACCTATCTTACCGGCTACCCATCCTACTAAATATGCGTAAGGTTCGTTTCTTTCATCAAAAGATTCTGCACGAGCTCCAATTAATTGCCATATTGCATCAGTAATATGTGTTGACTCATGTGCAATTGTATTGAATAGAAACTCACTTATAGCTCCATTGCTATCTTCATCTAGGAAAGTTATAACTCCTTTATAACCACTTTTTCTTTCCTTTACTAAGAAGGTAGTTGCTGCTGAACCCATTGGATCTGCTGGTATGCCATCATCATCAATCAACATATCTTGTACAGTTCCATAGAACTTAAATCTCTTCTTACTATTGTAAAAGTCAGATATTGTACCGATATACAATGACATGGGATAAAGGTCTAAATCATACTTTCTAATCATCTTTTATTGCTTTATATATGTTTGCTACCGCTTTATTACTAAGTAAATACAGATATAAGTAAACATCATCCGTCATTTTATAAGTAACGCTAGGAGTTATGATTTCATTAGAGACATCATTTAACTATACTTCACAAGTATCTTTATTACCAGTAGGATATGATAGTTTAAAGTATACCATATACTCAATTAATTCTGTAACTATGTCAATCTCTGGTATCTTTGTCAGTCTAATTATCTTTCTATCTCTCATGATTCTTCTTTATCTTTATCTTACCTAAGTAAGTAAACATTAGGGGTTTTTCATCTCTCTAGCTTATTTTCCTGTTAGCAAACAGGAATGGGTGAGTACATATTGTTTTTATTACCTAAGTAGGTAGGTTATACTTCTTACTTAACTCAATAAATATATTCACTCCAGTTTTGTTCATCAGCTAAATCCTTAATAGTGTAATACTTATTATCAAGGAAAGCATCCAAATCCTTAGTATTCTCAAAGGTATCAGGTCTAACACAATTAATAGCTGTAAATAGATCTGCTACTGTAGCTTTATTAGAAGACAACCAATCACCTTCTTCCTTACTAGAATCAACAATAGTATTTAATCTCTTAAGTTCCTTTTTACTATAAGCCTTCTTAGGTTCTGCTACTACTGCATCTTTACGCTCACCTTGAATACTAACTAGATCACAATCATCTGTAAATATAATAAACTTATTATACTTAAGATTCTTCTTTCTAATCTTGTACCAGAGTCTTACTATCCAATTATAATCTCTTTGTAATAGGATAGAACCTGGTTTAATTGACATATATTCCATATTCATATTATTCTCTGTCTAGTCGTAATACGATAGTAATTTGTACTCTATCTCCAATCACTTCAGGTATCAAAGCAGGATTAACCATCCATTCATCATCTGCTTTACCCTTAACAATCAGACCTTTATCTCTTAATCTTCCTATATATCTACTTAGATTATCACCTGTAATGCCTGTTGCGGCTTTTAGATAACGTCTGTTTTCTGTACTTATAACATTCTTACTGTAACCAGGGAGCTTTGGAGTATTAATATCTAATTCAATGAGTAATACCATTATATCCTGCTCCCTGTCAGTAAGCTAAAGTACGCCATCAAGCGATCTGAGGAATTCTCGATAAAGATCCGTTTTCTTAACTGTTTTAACTAATTTGTTCATTTATTCGGATCCCTATTACGAGTTTATTCATTAATAATATCTTTAATCTTGTTTAATACTTTAGTAAGGTTATAATAAACTGTATCAGCTTCTACTTTAACACAAGTAGGTACTTCTTGATTATTATAAGCCTCTTCGAGTTTCTTGTGATCTGTTTCGTACTGTTCTAAGAGACTATCAATCGTATTGGCAATCGTATCAAGCTTGTCTGACATCTCTTCCAACAAAGTATCGTCACAGCTACATTCATCCTCATCATCGAGTACAATGAGATAGCCCTCATCAACATATTCATCACAAGTATCTTTATCCATAAACAAAGCACGTTCACTCGTTTCGTCTTTAAAATAGAACTCAAACATTTCTGTTTCATCATTCCAAGTAAGGATATCACCTTTCTTACCACAAGCAAACTCTTTTACTACTTTATACTGTACCATAATAATTATTATTTTTAATTGTCTTAATAGTTGTTACAATTACATAAACGTGAAGTGTTAAAAAGGTAACTATATTTTAACATTTGTTAACTATTTAACTTAATACAATAAAAAAGGCTAGATCCGCAGACCTAGCCCCACAACAACTATTAATACGCATTAATACTTATTTCTTAACTTTCTTTGCAACACAATCATAAGATTTTACCAGCATACTATCTTTGAATAAATCAAAGTCTTTAGCAAATTTCTTATTAAATACAATAGTATCTCCTACTTCAAATTTGAGGAGAGTAGAGTCTAGATTAGACCCAATTGCAAGTACGATACCGGTTCTCCACTCTGATTCAACTTCTTTTACTTCAGTCTTAGTATCAAACTTCTCATAACCGTCTACGTCTTTTTCACCTGTACCAACTGCTTCAGTAACTTCTTTCTTTAACATAATAGGCGCAAGAGGTTTAACTAAGATATCCTGCAGAGGAGTATATTCTAAACCGTTAACTACTGTTTCAAGTACTTTATCTTCCATATATTTTATAACGTATAATTTTTATCTTTGTTCTATTAATTTCAGTATGTTTCCACCCCAAATACAATTCCTTAAAGCCTTTGGGACACAATGTCTGGTATAGAAATAACAGCCGTCACAGCTACCATTGTCTGTCTTAACTACTTCAAATTTCTTACCTAGAATCTCTACTACTTTATTTTCTTTTGTTGGCATACTTCTTAAAGTTTAGTATAACCTGATATATTGCATGTACTATACCACCACCAATTATCAAGCCTATCCAGAATTCTTCTTTCATTATAACTCTATCTTTCTAAGTATATAACCCTGTCTACACAATTGTACAATTCTATCTGGACAGCTATTATTATATAAAGCACAACCTTTACAATACTTCTGAGAAGTATCTGTTTGTACTAATTGATAAGTGTTTCTATTATGATTTATGTACATACCTGAGTATGCCTCTATTTTATTAACTACTTTTCTCTTTCCCATAATACGTATTATATATACTTTAACTAAGTAAAGACATTATCTAAAGTAAGGACTATTAATACTGTCTAATCTGTCTTAGACTGTCTTTAACTGTATAGACAGTAACGTATAAAACACTACTTAGGTTCCCTTTTATATTAACTTTTTAACATTTATTAAGAACAATTATGGCTATTTAACACACAAAATTTAACATTTTTTAAGATAATAATTTCTTTACCTTCTCCTTACTCTGATAACAGGTTATAAAATGCAGATGCCGGTATTCCCCTTTTGCTTTAATCTTTATTATATTTATCAATCTCTTACTAGGATCTACTGCGATAGATTGGTCAACTAACTGTGCCTTAGCTATTCGTTTGGCGAATATCCTAATTCTACCTATATCATCTCTTTTACATCTTCTGAGATATCTTTCATTAAACCTATTTACATAGTGTTCACAACAGTGAAATATTACTATTTCATCTGTACTCATATCATGATACCAGCCGGAAATCTCTTTACTGAAATTAGTAAAGTATACCTTATAAATCAGTTCACGGCCGGCTCTTATATTGACAACAATTATCTTAGTGTTATCAACAGTAACCTCTACATAGGGGAGCGAATCTATACTATCCCCTATCTTCTGTATATAATAATGTGGATCGTATTTCATATATACATGAACGCAAAATGTTAAAATTTGTAATATAATTTAACATTTATTAAAAATTTTTTATAAAATAAAATTTTGGGAGAAAGGATGCGAGAGGTGACCAGCAAAGATTCACTCCCCCGTATTATGTATCGGCAGGGAACACCCTATGGCTGTTTTGCTCTATGGCGTTCCCTTTTCTATGTTCACATTTTTTAACTTTTTAAACTTTTTTGCTTATGTTGTGTGTTGTTAAACAATTTGAAAAGAGAGAGGACGAGAACCGCGAGTTACCGTATTATGTTATACGTGCTACTGGTACAGTAGGAGACGTAAACGCTACGAGTGCATTTAACGATGACGGTACCATTAATGTTATGGCTATGCAAAGTAGGGTTTACAATTTCACTAAAACTATGTTTCCAGCCACACGGGAACTATGCGATAGTCTGGAGAGTGGTATGCCCGTAGACGATGATAATAATGTAACAGAGGAACGCAAAATTAACCTTATGTTATATCAGTGGGACACGGGTAAAAAGTTTCATATCCTTAATCGTGATGGCGAATACTATTCGGACGAAAAAGAAGTTGAGAAAACAAGCGACGGTACGGCAAGGGTTAACGGTAAAGTGATACCAAAAGGACAAAAGTATAAGACAACCGAGTTAATACCTCGTATATATTCAAATATTAGTCTTGTACTGTTCTGTGATGCCGAAGAAAACAGTGTCGAAGGTAAACCGGAAGAACTTGCCGAACGTAACTTTAAAAGAGGTCTTGAAAACGGTACGTATGTTTTAGTAGATTAAAATATATGGCTTTTTCTCTCAATGTGTGAAGCGTAGGGCTTAACAAGCCTTGCGCATTCTGCATATCACAATTGAATGTGAACATAGCGAAAATTAGTCAATAATCAAGATATAATCACTGCTAAAAAACTCAATAACTTCCCAAGACATTGAGGGCACCAGTTTCTTATATTAGCGTAAGGCTTACAGAAGAAGTCATAGTTCCTATATGGATGAAAAGATGTACTCGGAGTTAATAACTCAACGTTATGACAGTATGCAGCTATAAAGATATAAGTTTTAGGTGTAAAATGCAAATAACTAAATTCAATATATATGGAAGAATTCACAGCTTATACAGTAGAGCGTATAAAAGGCAAGAAACAACTAGTCTTTAATATATCTTGTGATGTAGTTTTTAATTCTTTTAAGACACTCAAATATGCACAAAGAAGTAAGGCAATAGCATTATATGCAGCTGTATTAAATAGTACTTCTAACTCAATGCATACTGCATTTAATGACTTTGAAGAATATTGTGACAATCTATGTGATTGGTACAATATATATGACAAAGAACAATTAAAGGCAGATATTGAAGATGCATATCATAGTCAGGAAATTACTAACTAAAACATTATATATTATGAAAGGTTTTATTATTTTCTTTGTGTATATAGTATTAACTCTTATTATACTATCTTCTCTCGGTCCAACAACTAAGGCAGGAATGGGTTGCTATGCTGCTTTTAGTACAGTGTACGTAGGCATATTAGCTATCATGATTGGATGCAAAGAAGAAGATAATGAAGAATAAAGAATTTGCTATCTGTTTAGCCATAGCAATATCGTTATGGCTAATCAGTATTGTGTCCTTCCATTTGTTTGGAATCTAATAATATAAGTTAGGTATGCCCTTATAAAGACTTAGGTAACGCTAAGGACTATATTATTATACTTCTTTTCTTAATGCAGCCGAGTGCCGGTGACAAGCCCGACAGAATGCAGAGTCAAGAAAAACATAATCCTATTTACTATGCACAAGTAAAGACCGATTATGAATCCACGTGGTAGATGCAGTTGTAGGTTCCAACTGGTGCACATCTTATTAGAGACAGCAACCAAGCTCGAAGTAAGCAGAGCGAAAACAATTAGCTATACCTCGATAGGCTTAATGAGGTGCTTAACAGTCTAACACTAACTGAACAATAAGTGTTAATACTTTAGTATCTAACTATTATATCAACACAATGATATATGAAAACTCGTGTATGATGTATATCTCCCTAATTGGGGCGTTACGACATTCTAGAAACGTAGTATGAAGGCGCAGAGGCGTTAGAACTAAAGTATTTTAATAGAGTAAGAGAAAATGAGGTCTTATATCTGACAGCTCTTAGCATAGCTTGTAGTGATGTTTTCCATAGCTATATTAATGCGCTTACTCTATTTCTACACTGTGTGAATCAGTGTCAACTTTATGGGGCTTATATCTTAGGAGCGCATATAAATAAACCTATATCTCAATAGAAGGAATAATAGTTGCAAATAGTATTCTGGAAATTCTTTTATAGTTAGGTTTATACCTAAGTATTAGTGCAGAGAAATCAAAGACATGTACCGTATAGGAAGAAAAAGCTAGTGTACAAAGTAAAATCCAGGGACGTGGCTGTCCTATAACATTTTTCAGTAAGCCAGAGAGTATGTTCAAAGGATAATCATACTCTCCTCTTTAAGGTGAGAATCCTTGACAAGCATGTGGGGCTTATATCCTTAGCTGTCCACTTAACTCACGCTGTAGTTAAGAGAGGCAACCAGCAAGGTATTAGTGCAGACTTTAAAATCATGCAGTATAACAATCTTCCATATACTAATACAATAGAGAGCTTCTGAATCATGTTATACTTATTAGTCCTAAGCGTAGGATAGTCCTCAACTTATTATGTTCCGTTAGCTTAATATGGATTTGTGGAATACTAAGAGTAGTATTGCTAGTATATTTATATGTGAATGTAGGTATACTAGTTGCACTCACAAGGTAGCCTTCACGTGGCGAGTGTGTTAAGTAATAGGTTAAATAAATCTTCCAGTTTGTACCTATGAAAACTAATACCTTATAAAATTAGTCAAAGTCTTTTATATCAATATATATTGTTTAATTAAAATTATCAAAATTATGAGACAAAGTGTAATTAATTACGTGAAAGAGAATGGTATTAAGTTAGCTGCTAATTCAAAGGCATTAAAACTTATCAACAACGGAGCATCCGAGGCAGAAGTAGCTGTAGCTTTGCAGACTACAAAGGCATATAAAGAGGATTCTACTCTTCGTAAGATGTGCCAAGAAGTTGTTGCTGAGGCTGGCAAGGAACAAGCTGACAGTGCTAAAAAACCAGAGAATCATTCAAATTCTGCTCGTAGAGGAGAAAATGAACGATACTAGTTTCATTCAATACAGATTTTGATTAAAGGGTTAGGTTCTTAGGAATCTAACTCTTTTTTAATTAAATTAGAAAGATTATGACTAAGTGGCAAGAATCGTGCATTACAGCACTCGCTTCATCCCCAATGGCATGGGAAGCCTTTAAAATGAAGCAAAGAAACAGAAAGTTATTATGGCAATATATAAATCGTATATGGCCATATAAACTGATTGCAGGAACGAAAGTAAATAAAAATAAGAAAGATCTTCTCGCTATTGCTAGAATACTAAAAAACCTATCATCTACAATTCAATATTATGTTCCAGGTATAGAAAGGGCAAGTTGTATAGAAGACGTTGATGTTCGATTTGATAAAGTAGACTGGCTTTGTATTAAAGATATTATATCGAAAGAAGATAGCGAATATAAAAGAATAGTTAGAGGAGCATATTGTGGCAATCACTTATTTTCTTTAGATTACACTTACCTAGATGATGATAATTTTGAAAGTTGGTGTATGTCTGGAGGCAATCATAATCTAATAGATGTTCTTAATACTTGTTTTGGGGAGTGTTATCTCCATGATCATTGTTATATAACTGGTATAAGATTTCATTCTAACATTACAAATACATATAATATGTTATTGCAAATGCAAGATGAAATAACTTATATTCTGTGTAAGATAGTTAAAACTATTGAAGGTGTTAAAGGTAATACTTTAAAGTACACCTTAAAAGACAGAAGAAAATATAATTCTTTAAATGTCGGTATTGAAATAGAACATGATGCGGAATATCCTACACCAAATAAGATTCAAAGAGCTATCTTACTTAATAACTGTGTATCATATGATTCAGGTTATGATGGCAACTCTTCTAATAGGCTACGAGAAAATCGTATTCAGTTAAATGGTATTAAAGGCTTAAAAGGCTTGTATATACTATTAACTAATATGAAAGAAAATTGTGCGATTGCCAAAAATAGTAGCGTACATATGCATATTGATTGTAAATATGACAACTTCTTTATGGATCGTAGTAAATTCTATAAAGGAAGTGAAAAAGATTGCATATATGGTATGGTAGATGTTCTAGCTATTAGAATGAGTAAATATCAATCTAATACGGATAGTGCTTTGCAAATTATATCGGATATTGTAGAATATGAAGTTACTAGATATCATTTTAATACTATCGATTATACTAGATATAATAATGAATTTAACACTATAGAATATCGATTCGCGAAAATAAATTTTAACTATTCTGATTATGTTATACAAATTTTGACATTTATTCATATAACGGAGTGCATTAAGCATGATGCTCCGTTTAACATTCAGTATTTAGAGTTACTATATAAAGTAATGAAGAATCTGAATAATAATTAGGTTTCCGATCTAACACTGAAATTGCTAGCATTAAGGTGTTATACAGGAATTAGCGTAGACTAATCTTCTAGAGAATAGTCATTTATCGCTCGGTTTATCTGTTCGTTCCAGTAATTGCCAAACGAAAAACAGATGGGCACACATGAAGAGGTAGCTGTCGAATTGTGTGTGTAGTTGTTTTGTTTATATCAATATTTAGCCTTCGTATTATATTAGAGGAATACATGTCACTAAATAAAGATATAAATAAGGCAAACCTCTGCCCTATAGTTTAATTCTGTAATCAATACAGAGTGAGTATAAAACAACAGTATGATGCTTACTGTTATCTAGGTTCTCAGTCCTAGTAGGGTACTATCTAAGAATTTTAACTAAAATCAATTTAGTATGAAAGAAAAACCAAAGAAGTCAGTTCGAATGTGGATTGCAAGAGATAAAAATGATTGTTTATTTCTATACAAGAGTAAACCTATAAAAAATTTAGAGTTAAATAGTCTTCAATGGGAAACAGCATATCTTGATGCACTAATATTAGATCCAGATTTATTTCCATCTGTAAAATGGGAAGATAATGAACCTACAAAAGTAATTATTAGATTAGCATAGTATGATTATAAGAAGAAACACTTCAGAAAATATACTTGCTACTATTAGTGAATCACTAGTAATAATAGTTGTTATAATTATAGTAGCAGTATCATTAGTCAAATATTCTAATAATAAAGACTATTACAACTATATAGAACTTAAAGCACAGTATAAGAACTATATTGTGACTAATAAGTATATACGGAACTCAGACACTTATGTGTTAGAACTCATGAACCCTTTTAGTAAAAAGACTAAAGAGGTATATGTTAGAGATTATCTATATTATAATACTTATTTTGTAGGAGATACTATAAGATGAGAAGTAAAAGCCAAAAGTATATCTATTACTGTAGATATAACAAAAAGAAACCATACAGAGTAATCATATACTTACATGGAGAAAGATTTGAATTAGGTACATTCAGAACTTATCCAGAAGCACTTGAGGCTCGTAATAATAAATTACGTGAAATTGGAATGAGAATACCCATTAGTATATCTACTAAAATGAGTATTAATTCTTGTATAAGAGAATCTATAAAGTATCTAAAGCAATTATCTATGCTATTAAAAGGTATAGATAGAGTTAGTTATAATACAGTTATTAGTCAGATAAATCAATTAACTAAAATGTTAAACAAATATTAATCAAAACTATGTTCGAACAAGTAAAAGATTACAAAAGTGCTTGCGCTGTATTAGGTAAAAAACCTATTGATAAGCGCAGGAAGTTAGATGAGCATGTCGTGTTATACATCATGCTGAGTACTATCACTGAAGCAATTAACTTTATTGCCAACGGAAACAAACCATGGATACCGGTCTACCAACAAAACAAACCAATTAAAACATGGTACAGTTGGTGGTATATTGATTGGAACAAGATTAAAGATGGTTCCTCTGCGGGTTTTTTCCATCTGTATTCTTACGATGGCCTTGGTGGTGCGGGTTCTAGTGTCGGTACTCATTTGAGGTTCATTAACAGAGAAGCAGCAGAATATGCAGCAAAAACTTTTCAGCCATTGTATATGAAACATATCTTTGGAATTGATTAATTCATATTATTAACTAAAAAACATTTATCAAAAATGGAAAGCCAAAACAAAAACGGGCTTATTTATGCCCTAATTTTCAGTATTATCGCTTTCATTGTTAGTATCGGTACTGCTATTAGCGTACGTACTAATATTATGGACGATATTAAAGATGCTATTAACCCTGATAAGGTTGAAAGTGTACAAACTACGGATACAACAACGTATACCGAACCAGTAACTATCGATGACATTCTCCAGTTCCGAAAGGATATTAAAGAACAATCTCGATATGATTCAATATTTATGAATATGCCGGATGTAGCCCTTATTGCAATACTTATGAAAGGAGGCACTGAAATGTCGAATAGTGACATAGCCAAGGAGTATTTGCAAAACAGGAAGGACTACGATAATGTAGAATTTGGTGCACAAATTAATGATACTTATAAACAAAATAAGATTACACCAGATTCTATACCGAGGAAATCTACGGCTGATATACCTATTAAAGATGAATAAAAATGTCCTTTATATTTAGTTATTGATAATTATTGCACTTGTTCGTGAGAATAGGTGCAATTGCCTAAATGAATGTCTTCAGAAGATGACAAACCTGTGGGGCGTAAGTAATAAAGAGTCTGAAAGATTGCAGATAAGAGTATGCACTTATTGGCAATATGCATACCAGAATAATTTATTATGATCGTGCGGACGTTAAAATCAGGTACTCCAATAAGATTTAGTTTTGCAGCTATTTCTGCTTATGAGTTAAAACTAAGCGAGAGCTTAAAATTGAAATTGAGACTATTCTAGTTTCGGTAAATAAGTAAAAAGCGTTTTACAAGTCTCTTATTAACAAGTGTAAGGTGGATATTAACTGTTCAACAAAAAAATCCAGAATATCCTGGTCGTCGTCAATTGAGTTATTAACTTTTAAATATTTAAAAGATGAGTATTTTAAAAAAAATTTATTTCAAGTGGAGAGCATTTAAAATGCGTTCTCGGGCTAAATCAGAAGCTCATAAGAAGCTCTTTAGCAGCCCATTAGCCTATACAAGGGCTATGAACGAAATTGATTGTCTTATTAATGGACATCAATGGAGTAGTGAATTTAATCCTAAAACAGAGCTTAACAAGCGGTTTAAGGATAGAGTGTATTGCAAGCATTGTGGGGTTTGTTATCATCAGCATACTTATAAGGAGGTAGATTAACTTATGGTACGAGTTTATAAGAACAACACTGCTTATATTGTTTGTGAAGTAAAGATATTTAAAAATGGCATATCCTACGGTACTACAAACAGTATGATTAATGAATCCTACATAAAACAAATTATTAAAGATCCTGATGATAATAGTACTATAATATCGTTAGAAGGTAGTTTTAGTATTATTATAAATGAGAACTATGATGACTTTATCATTGAGTTCTTCCGTCCGGATCCTGTTGCAATTAACAAACAACCTGCTGAAAGAAAACAAAACAAAATAGGTTTTTTAACATATTAATCAATAATATTATGAGAATAGTAATTTTTGGTATTAAAAATGATTCACTCACTAGTGAAGAGATCAAAAGATCACTCTCTAAAGCATTTCCTCATGAGTGTGGGAATATTGTAGCTATAGAAGAAAGCTATATTGCCGGAAAGGAAGATTGTGAGAACCACGATAGCGCCTTCATTGAGGCCTGTAAGCAGCTTTGTGTTGTATGCGGTGATCCTACTGAAGAAGAAGCATTCAGAGGAGCATTCTGGAAAGCGTTTTTTGTTGATAAGGCTATTGAGCCTATTATCCTTAAAACAGTTGCTACTGGTCCACGATCAACGAGAGAGTACAATGCACTGAAAGGCATGAATGCAACATTCCTTCCGAAGCTTGCTATTTCAGCATTAACAACCCTTAACGAAATGTAATTATGGGAAAAACATTTAAAGACAGTGCTTATATGATTAAGTCTGTAAACAAGAGAACGAAAACGACACGTAGAGCTAAATTACAGCCCTATGATCGTAAATCTTTCAAATCTATGAGCCGTGAGTAAATTAATCTGTAACCGGAAATTAAAAGCAACTACTCTTAATTTAATTAAGAATGATTGCCCGTTACAATGTAACAAACAACATTGTGATGTATGTCAATTTAGAGATGATAACTCTGAAAGGACACAAGCTAAAGTAGTTACTGTCAGTGCTCCTTCGCCAGAGGCATATGGCAGAGAATTATATTATTAACCCTAAACAAGTTAGTATGGTGCAGTCAACCCAAGCTACTATTTACCAACCAAAACCCTAATGGAAGCTTAGAAATAAGCAAGAGTACAATGGACTATACAACGGTCAACCAGGTATTGTTACCTAGGTCAGGTGAAGGAAAGGGGTTGCCTATGAATAAGGAATACGAATAAATAGGATAGTAGTACTAAGGGTATATAGCTTTGATCGGCTATATACCCACTAATAAGATTAATTATAAAAATAGCAGGAGTATTGTATAACATAACGAAGGCCTACCTGTAGAGAGTGCTGTGAACAGTGTTAAATAATAAAGCTGGAAGGATGGCTTAATTCTGCACGAGAGTTATACTTTAATTAATCTTATAAACTCATTGACTGTTAGGTCTATTGAATCGTCGTTTGGACACGGGTTCGATTCCCGTATGCTCCACTATGTTCGTTCGACTCGAACCAGTGGCAGCTCCTGTGATGGGTAACTCTTCCTCATGTGTGAAATAACACAAATGGCAACTGAGCTGCAATCGGGGCATTATGGTTTTGACAGCGACATAGAGGAAATAGAATAGGTCAATAAGCAGATAACTGGCAATACAAGTTATGTAACAGATTACACTCGCTTAGTAGCGTGATAATCTGAACGGCTCGCCATTGTCGTAAAAGGCTGGGGTAAGTAGTTTCATAAGGCTTAGAAACGCTAACACTGATAAGGTTAGAGAAGAGAGGTTCGAATCCTCTCCTTACCACTATTTAATTATCAAAATTATGAGAACTATTAAACAAATAAAAGCTCGTAAGAGGAACTTTACAATTATGTATCTTACTGGTGTATTAACAATGCTTAATTACATCGATAAGCAAATGAGAAATTATGTATTAAAAGGTGCTTTAAACAGTACACGAATTAGCATAGAGTACTTACTAATTCTCATTAAAGAAACAAATTATGAAGATTCCTTTTATGGTGAAACTCAAAAAGATGTAAAGTATGAGTGTAAAGAAAGCAATCAATGACATCCTACCTCAAGAGTGGGATTATGTTCTTAGAAAGAACAAAGTTCTAACAAGAGTAATAGATTTAATCTATGGAAATTGTATACCTCAAAGCTGGCGTAACAATAGAATGCATAAGCGTTCTGTTGAACGCATAAGACATCTAATTCGTAATTGTCCTTTTATAGATTGCTTTGATGCAAGAGCAACTAGTGAAGGATACGATTTTTGGAAAAGAATTGATTTAGAAATTATAAATTATAAAGAACAATGTCGGTAAAGAAAATTGAAATTGTTCCTTGGGTAAAGTTTAACGCTCAAGGAGTCAAAGACGAATTAGAAGCTTTAGCTCAGTCTTGTATCAGTAAAATGGATTTTCTTTCTCAGATTAAGGATAAATATGAACTTTCTTTATCTGATGCAAAGGTAGTAGCAGACAAATTTTTCAAAAAGGAGGAATAAAATATGTTAGAACTTAAAAAACCAGGCTTATATATAGCCAATGGAAAGAACATTAGTGTTCTAGTGAGAATTGCAGGCACTGCGCCATGTTTGGTTGCTGTCAGAGGTATTTTACTGAATGACATGCAAAAAGACGGTACTATCACAGTACTAGAAAAAGACAGTCTTGAACTACAAGACATCGTAGCTAATCCGAAGTCATATGTATTTGACTATCCCTCTGTAAGTGAGGCAGTCAAAAATGCATTAGGCTTAGAGGCTACTGAGAGAACTAAGATTGAGTATACGGAACAAGAGTTTAACGATTTCATTCAGGCTTATAAGAACAACAGAAAGATGTTCCCTGAAGATTATATTGTGAAAACTCAAGTTGTATTCATTAACAAAGGTTTCTCAAAATCTCAGGCAGATATGATTATTGCTCAAATTGAAACAAGGTTAAGGCTTCAAGGAGAGTTGTAATATGAATGTCATTGAGTATTTGCAAGATAAATTGGAGCCTGAATATAGGTTCTATTCAAGTACGTTACCTATAGTAACTACACCTGATATGCCTGTACCATTTATGATAAATGAAAAGGTATATGGATGTGGTAAATTTAACATAGGTTCTACCTGGTATAAGTTAGTAAAAGATAATTCTATAGAAGGTGCAATATTCTATGGATTACCTAATGCTCTTATTACTAGGATTAAACATCCAGAAATAGCTACTATAGCTAAAAGAGTTCAAAGTAAGATATTAAATGTTATGATTACTGATATTCATAACTCAAACTCTAAAACAGAGTTAGTACAGTTAAGAATTGCGGTAAACATGATTATGAATTTAACTTATCTTGATTCCGATAAAAGACTAGAATGGTCTAATTGGATAAAAGAACTCTATTGGAAAAGAAAAGCTGTAATTAATCAATATATATTGGATTACATCCTTCCTTTCTGATCCTAGGATTACGGCTATTGAGTTAGCCGTAGTCCACTAAAAATCTAGCTACTATGAAAGAAGAAGAAAAGCTTCTTGTAGAGCAAGCTAGAGAAGGTTCCGAAAAAGCTTTTAATACACTTTATAATAACTATTATAAAACAGTCTGGTATACTGCTAACAATGTAGTACATAATTCAGATGCAGCAGATGATATAACATCTATGGTATTTACTAAAGTATATTTAAAGTTACAATCTTATACTAATCATATTTCATTTGAAATGTGGTTAAAGACAATTACAGTTAATACTGCAATTGACTATATAAGACGGAATAAAAAAGAGCAGTTAAATAACTATATTGATGATGAGGAGTCAAAGATTCAATTAAGTGGATTAGAACACAGTCCAGAAGATGATATGATATTTCAGCAGAATATTAATATTGTTATGGAATGTATTCCTCGTCTTAAGAAAAAGTATAGAGATTTAATATATGCTCGACTTGATGGGAAATCCTATCAGCAAATTTCACAAGAGCTTGCCATACCAGAAGCAACAGTTAAAACCTGTTTAAACAAGGCAAGACAAAGACTAAAACAATTATTTAACCAATATTAACCAATACTTACAAATTATGGCAAATTCATTTGGTCTATTGCTTGCTGCAATAGTGATATGTTTCATCATCGCAAGATTGATGAAAGATGCCAAAGCCTTTTCTAGATTAATGGCCATTCTAGTAATAGGCTTACTTGTAGGTGCAGGAGTTAAAGAAGTATATAAGGAATGTACTTCTACTCCTGAGAAAGCTGCAGTGGTTACTGTAGAATCAGCCCCCACGTATAGTAGTAATACACCCGTTGTTTGGAATGTATTACCTTGCAATCAGGACTATACGAGTAAGGAAAACAAGGCTGAACGTGACAGTACAGTAACTGAAGCAGAAGGATTACCTACAGCGAGAACTGAAAGTAAATTTATAGATGACTCGTGACTGCAGAGATTACATCTCAGAGTTAATTTATTTTATTTACAAGTATATAACCTATTAACTTATAGCGAAGGAGCGCTACATTATCAAAATGGCAAAAGTTAGTAAAAAAGCTGAGAAATTAGCTAAGAAAAATAAGGCAAAGGTTGAGGAACCGTCAAAGACTCAAGATACTGTAGCTACTACAGTAGAAGCGCCGAAACCTGATGAAAAGCCTGCGGAAGTAGTGGAAAACAAAGAAACCAAAGATAAACCGCAGGTTAAGGACGAAAAGACCAAGACCGAAGGGGAAGTTATTGTTCCTGAAGTAGTAAAACCGGAAAGTGTTGCTATCACAACATCTACCTCATTAGGTGGAATGCTTGGTAGTGATGGCTCTAAGGACCGCATTGACAAGAATCATGCGATTGAGCTTATGGGCATTATTCGGAACGAGTATTTGACTAACCCAGAAACTCCTGAAAAGGTAAAAAAAGCAATGAAACGTCAGTTTGACGTTATGACATCTGTTGCTTTAGTACAGTATTTCACTCAGCTTGAAGGCGACTTCCAGACTATGGGAGTACGTATTAATGCCGAAATGCGTGAACAAGCAGAACGCGTTCTTGGTGAATACCTTGGCATTAAGGTGAAGTATATGCAGGCAAATGATAATTCTCGTCAGTTAGTACTTGAGTTCAAGGAAGTGCCTGAGGAAGTGAAGGAAAACGCTAGAAAGGATGCAGCTGCAGCTAAGGAAGAAATTCCTGAACCAGATCCTAATATGCCAGCTGCAGATAAGTTGAAAGCTCTCCGTACTATTTTCTCACAGAAAGAAGGTATCGGAAAGAACTTCCTTCAAGGTATTGAATGGGGACGTAAGGCATTCTCATTCAGTAAAGAAGAAAAGAAGGCCGTTGTGCTTGCAAATCTCATTAAGAGTGGAGCAGATGCAACACTGCTTACCTGCATAAAAGGTATGGTAGGAGGCAAGTTGAATACTGAGCATAGTATTCTTGGTGCACATGCTCTGTTGAAGGGCTGGTGTCCAAGCGTCAGTGATGCAGAAATTGCAGAACTTATTCAGGTAATCGTTTCAATCAATTCCGAAAAGAAATTGAAGGAATGGAACGAGAGAGCCGGTGACAATCTCAAAACAACCTTAGAGAAAGAACTCAGTGCTGTTACTCTCAATATTCTTACTGCAAATGCAGATAAGGCTATTGATGCTATCCTGAAAGGAAAAGATGATGAAGTAACTGTTACGAATGCTGATCAGAACGGCTTTGTAACTATTCATCCATCTGCTATTTACAAGACACTTGTTTCTACATATGGCGATTCTCCAAGTATCCTCAAGGATAAAGTCGCAGAACTTGTCAAATATTATGCGAAACCTATCGCAAGGTTTGCAGATTATGTAGACAAAAGTGCCTATTCCGACAAATAATCAATATGAAACGGATTAATTTGTGGATCACACTATTCGTAGTGTGTCTTGGAGGATTTATTGGATTTGATCCAAATTCTCCGTCTCAAACTTTAGATGCAAGTCAGACTATGATTCGTTGGGTAGACGTACCTAAAACACCAGTAGACGTACTTGGTTTGAATTCTAAGTCTATCAATATCAATCTTAAGGATGAGACTGTATCTGTTGACGGTGACGTCAATAATACTTCTGTGACAATTACAAGGGACGTTGAAACACTCCCGGAGTTTAAAACCAAGGTAATTGAAAAGGTAATTTATTTACCTGAAGACATTGCCTATAGAACTAAGTTTTTTAACAGGTTAATGCCTATTAATAAAACTTTACCAGTTAAAAACTGGTAATCTGCCGAAGATAAACGCAGACCGCTAATAGAGATGCACAAGCGGTATATAAGAGCTATAAGTGTAAAAATTCATTACTTGAGCCTGACTAAGCCGTGTGATGTGAGCAATACAGGATACTGAAATGTATAAGTAATAGCAAACACTATTCTATTTATACTATAGTATGATAACTTGTTGTGTTATAAAATTGTTCTATAACTGAAGAAGCAACAAGAAAATGGGAGAGCGTGCGTAACCCATAAGTGAGAACCGACTGGTGACTAAAAGACGCAGATGTGGAAGGAGCAGCTATCGCATCTAAACAAGGCAAAGGGGTATCGTTCACCTCTATACATATCCGTTTTAGCTATTTCAAAAGCAGAATCACGAAGGGATGTGAACACGTGCTGTATGTTGTCATTTAAATCTGAATCGACTAGCATTCTAGGGTAGTCTCCAAAACTCCCCTGTGCAGGGCGGTAACCAATCCGTTGGCCAAAGAATACTAACCTAGTGTTTTACATATATTTAAAATCTTCACTCGTATCGAAGCGCATGATTCAATTGGGAATGGACATTATTTGTCTAAATATATGTATATAAAGGGGTAAATTATATAATAATGAGCAGAAATTGAGACAAGACATGGCTGAGTAGCAATGATCCATATAGAACTTCATTTGTATTGAAGCTATATGACTGATTAACTGGATTAGGTGCAAAACCTATACGCAATACAGTGAACGTAAGAGTTAGCTGTTTGGGAGAAATCCCTATGGAAAGTAAATTGCGTGTCTTACAGCTTGAGATATTTCATATATAGTTGCAATTACTATACTGTTTATGACAAATAAGCAGAATGAAGTTAAGGTTATTATATAATAAAGTGACTTGTCAGTAATGTCACTATAAAATCTAACGTGCTTTGCACTGGAGTATAAACTGACTAGCGCCTGAAGTCCGCAATAAGACTATTGGTTGATAGATATAGGATTAGTATAAATATATCTATTTCGAAAGAAAAGGGAGTGGGCCAGGACCACTATTAAAACTTGGAAAGTTGAAGTAAAGTTACTTTAGTACTAAGGTTTGCTATAAATAATTTGGTAAGAGCTATGCACTCCAGCATAGAGCAGGATCTTACAAAGCATCCTAGAGGCCGACACGAAGCAGAGTGGAAGTAGTCTGTGTATTGCCTTAATAAGCAGCTTGCATATTAAAGAGAATATGAAGAAGGTAAGACTTATTAATGAGTGCCTACGCTGAATCGAACAGCTATAACAAATAAGGAGAGTGCCAACATATTTAACTTAAAAACAATAGGGAAGTTCAATGGTAGTAAGTTTGACAAGCTTACAAGCCACCCCGCTATCGAAGAACCTTGCTACATGAAATTTCGTAAAGTAATATGCGCAACATATTACCTAAGAAGATCGCTGAAACGATGCTTTAGTACCTCTCATTAGGGTATGTCGTTGAATGGTTGGAAATACCATGAGGTGAAGTAGTAACCCGAGATTTATCGCAATGTCGGAAGTGAATTTGTCCGGAAGTGGGCGTCTTGGAAAATTAGACGGCTTTTTGTAAGTGTTTTAGTAACGTTTCTCAACAGAAACGACCCTCATTCGCCAGGTCCTATTAGGATAAGAATGTTGTAATAGCTTATATGCCTGTAGTAGTATCGTACTATGATGATAGGCTCTTTATAATGCATCTAATCGCGTTATAAGGCACGGCAAATATAGGGAAACGGTAGAGTTACGAGTCCCCTTTTTAAGTATAATCTCGAAGCTCAGAAATAATTAACAGATTATTTCAAAAATTAACATATCGTAAAAGTTTAAGTGAAAGTAGATAAGCGGAAGAACAGTTGACTCATATGTCTTATGAGTAAAGTCCTACGGGGAATACTGAGTATGAAGAATCAAGTAAATTACAGATTTTATCAGACATTAACAGATTTACAAGTAAACTTCAGAATATGCAATAGCATTACGATCTAGTAAGTGAGTTCTACTATACTTATACACATTAACAGTAAATTACAGATTTTATCAGACATTAACAATTCGTCGTATTACTGAATACATTATTGAGATTAATTAACCTCTTTCAAAGCTTTATTAAAGCGGCTCTAAGAGACTGAGCAGGTTAGCAGAATAAGAGTAATACGCTAAATTTAAAAATTAGTATTAACAAAAAAATGATTGTATCTCGCTAAGAAATCAATCTTAAAATCAAGTAGGAGATATTAAAATGGAAAAAGCAACTATTAACGGTGCTATGATTGCTCCGTATCGGGCAGAGTTAGAAACTTGGAATCTTATTGGTAAGAAGATTCTGACAGTAAAAGCAGAACCGGCTGATTTGGAATATAATGACAAAGTTCGGGCAAATGAACTTCGTCTTGTTCGGCCGATTATGAAGTATGTAATCGAAGAAATTGACATTACGGGTAGTCGTATAACTTGTCTTCCTGACGGCTGTACGCCGGTCATTGAATTGAACAATGATCCGTCTTTGCAGTTCAAAATTGGACCCGCCAAGTTCAATGAAGTAAACAATGAAACTATCGCTCAGGCTATTGAGTTCAATAGTAAACCGACTACAACTGGTCGTGCTCCAATCTTCTTTACTGATTATCTGAAGTTGACTGAACATGTCAACCGTCTGAACGGCTTTGAGATGGAAAAGGCTGATCAGATTGCAGAAGAGATGTTAAATCTCTCCAAGATGCTGAAGGAACTTAACAATCTTCAGGCTTCTAACTGTGATCGTTATTATGACGAGCTCGGTACTCCGATTAAAAAATAACGAAAAGTTCTCGTAAAGGATGAAAATACTTTCTGATTCTAAGAAATTATTACTTGAACTCCTTTTGAAAGATACTCGTATTAGTAGTGAAATTCTTCTTAATGGAGAAATTCCTGAGTCTATTAAGGTTCATGACGATGGGTCAGTAACCTTTTATAGAAGTAGACAGCATTGGTGGAGTTGGCTGTTTCAGGATAAAAAAACTTACGAGTTTCGGGAGTTGAGTACAATGATGCTTGCAGCTTATAGCAAGTATCTACCGCCAAATAAGTATCTCAATAACATTCTTACTCAGAAAGTTATTGAAGAAGCTTATAAGACTCATGATTATGAGTCAGTTATCAATCGATTTGCTTTGTATGCTTTTCTAGGTGTAACAGAAGGGGATTACAAAATTAGTAAAACTATGCTGATAGACGATGATCCACAGCAACAGCAAAAAAATGCGCGTGGACAAAAAATAGGCTCATGTATTGGCTATCTTAATTTAGGTGGTGGAGACATGGCAATCAATATTAATCTCATAGAAGATTAATTATTCATGAATAAGTATTAGCAGATGTACGCTTATTCCATGCTTAAAATTGAATAGACTCATCAAAAGAGTATTTAGTAGATATGTAAAGACTATAGTAAATAGATGTAAATGTTATTAAAGTAGTTATGTATCGAATAAGAAATGGAGATGTTTATATAAAACCACAAGAGCCCAAGATGATGGGTCAGGGCTTCTTGGTTTTTTTATCTGCTAGTAGATAATGACCGTAAGGTTAATAAGGCAAGCTTGAAATAATTAGAGCTACTCTTTCGATAGAGCTACTAGCACTACAGGTAAGCGATTTCTAATATACGTTATTTTAATCAAGTATTAACTTTTTAAAAATCAACATATATGACAAGATCAATTACAACAAATATTAAGCCAAACATACTCATTACAAAACGTGATAAATTAACTGCAGAGATTACTCGTAGCTGGCGAATTATAGCTACAGAGAATGTAGTTAAAAAAGGTTTTACTCGTAATTATGATTTACGAGCATTACTAACTCATATTCGTGCTATGTACGAAGAGCTAGTAATTCTTAAGTTACGAATCCAGTGTGCTAATATGGGAATGAAGTTTAAAGATCTTCCTAAGGATGCTAACATTATTAACATTTATAAGCTATCAGCTTTAAATGAATTCTATGTTAAGCTAGGCGAAATGGCTAAAGAGCATACAATTAATCCTGTACTTAAGGCTAAAAAAGGAAAACGTAATTTAGGTATTACTGAAGAACTTACACGTACATATTTCCGTAATATGCAAAATGGGTGTTTGTTAACATTGAATAGTTTGCGTAAAGCAATTGCTGATTTCAATGACAATACAGATTTAAGTGATGATTCTGCACCTTTGTATTTAGTAGCATAACATTACTTTTATTGTTTTCATAAAAGTTTTAAAAATTAATGAGCAAAAGGAGTAGTAGAAATATTACTCCTTTTTATAAAATATTACAACTATGAATAAGACTGATCAACAGAAAAATAATACATATATAGACTACTGGACAAAAACCGGTAAGTCTTCTAAAGAAGCTAATCAATCTATTAAGATTGCAAAGACTGTAACTTATACAGATAAAAGTGGTACAAAACGTACTCGAACTACATTTCAACATCCTATTTTAAAGGATATTACGTTTAGTAAACCGCATATTAGAAATAGCGGTCTTACTGAGAAAGAGAAGAAGGAACGCTTTGACAAAGCTCCTTTCAGTGACTATCATGACAAACTGATTAACTCTACTTATAGTAGAGAGAACCGTATAGCTAAACAGCAAATGCTAAAGGCTATTCATGATGAGAAAATACAGAGTATTATGTTTAAGAAAGCAACGCATAAACTTGCCGTAACTAAATATAACCAAGGAGATTGTCCTAATTTATTAGTAGTAAAATTATATGATAGTAATAATCTACCATATGATTTTAGTAGTACACCATCTCGACTCAGTTTAGAGGAACTTCGCAAGAAAGCTGAAACTATGAACTTAGAATTCAGCAAGTCAATACGAAACTATGCTGGAATTGAAATTTGGGAAAAATCAGAATATATGAAGAAATATAATGGCGGAAACTATCGTTTCTGTATATTCCGAGAAAAACAAGACACTAAATCAGAAAAAGAAACCAAATTAGCAGCATGATGGATGAAATTACAGCGTTAGACATTATCAGTATTAAGCGAGAAGCAGCAAAACTTATTCGAGTAAATACTGAAATACGTGAAGGGCAAGCTATATACATAGCAGCTCAGAAAATGTTCCCTAAAGCAGTTGATAAGTTGAAACATACTAGAGTTGATTGCTTCTATGAAGATTCTAGAATAGATTCATTTCTACTAGAGTTACAGAAATTAAACAATAATTAAAGCCAGAGCTAGGAAACTAGCTCTTATTGTGGGGTGGAGCAGTGGTAGCTCGTAAGAAGAAAATATTATTATGAAAGATTAGAAAAGAAAAGATGGTATTAAATCTACTGTAAATCTAGTCTAGTATTTCTTACCTGAAATACAATTAAAACAATATTTATAATATTTTAACCTTAAGGTCGTAGGTTCGAATCCTACCCCCGCAACTAACTAAACTTTAATGATATGCAAATACGTGGAAAGACGGTATTTGTATTCGATATCGAGGTATTTCAAAATATCTTTCACTGTTCTGTTAAAAATACAGAAACAGGAGAAATATATAAATTTGAAATCTCTGAAAGAAAGAACCAACTAAGAGAATTAGTAAAGTTCTTTAAACAAGTAGACTCTTACATAAAATGGGGTGACTTTTATACTACAGATTTAGAAATAAAATCTGAGATTATCTTCTGTGGATATAATAATCTACATTATGATAATCCTATAATAAACTATATTATAGAGTATGAAGACAAACTCATGAGTTATAATGTAGCTACAATATGTAGTTCTATATTTAACTTAAGTAGGACTATTACTACTTCTACAGAAGATGATATAGAAACTTGGAAACATTGGAAGTATCAGATTTGGTTTGATACTTTTGATTTACTTACTATGCTTTACTCTAATAAACTTAGAGTAGGTTTGAAAGAAATTCAAGTAACTATGCAATATCCTAATGTACAAGAATTTGTATGTGATTGGAGTAAGCCTCTTCCATTAGAAGATTTTGACAATATGATTGATTATAATATCAATGATATTGAATCAACTACAGAGCTTTTAAATAGATGTAAGAAAGATATTGACTTACGTATAGCTATTGAAGACGAATACGGTGTACGAGTCCTTAGTAAGGATGGTGTAAACATTGGAATGAAGATTTTAACTCAAAAGTATCTTGAAAAAACAGGTCTAACCTGGTGGGATATTGAAGGATTAAGATCACCAATGGATTATATACCATTAAAGGATGTAATACTACCGTTTATTAAATATGATAGTCCTATCTTACAGGAAGTACTAAATGATATGAAAAATCAGATAGTATCTCCTGGTAGAAAAGGCTACGAAAATAACTTCGTATTTAATGGTTTACGTTACACTGTAGGAGTAGGAGGGATTCATTCTAAAAATGATCCTGAAATTATTATTCCTAAAGAAGATGAAATGCTCATTGACATCGATGTCGCATCACTATACCCAAGTATGTTAATAGAATATGGATTTTACCCTAAACATTTAGGTCCTGAATTCTTAGAAGTATATTCTCAAATTAAAGATGAGAGAATAGAAGCAAAACATAATGGAGATAAAGTGAAAAATGAGACATTAAAGTTAGCGTTAAATGGTTTGTCAGGTAATCTACAAAATCAACATAACTTCTGTTATAGTCCTTTCGCAGTAATGCAAATTAGGATAAATGGACAGTTATTATTGCTAATGTTAGCTGAAAAGCTAACACAAATAGGATGTCGAATCGTCCAGGCAAATACTGATGGTCTGTTTGTATTACTTAAGAAAAGTATATATGAACAGGCTAACAAGATTTGTCGAGAATGGGAACAACTTACAAGACTTACTCTTGAAGAAGAGCGTTTTGAAGCTATGTACCAATATGCAATTAATGACTACATTGCAGTTAAAGAAGGATATAAGGAAACTAAAAATCCTGATTTAATTAAGACAAAAGGTATGTTTATTACTAAAGTACTATTAGGTAAGGGATTATCTGCAAAGATAATACCTGAAGCTATTATAAAGTACTTTGTAGATGGTATACCAGTAGAAGACACTATAAAAGGATGTACAGATATACGTAAATTCTTAATGTCTGAGAAAACTGGTAAACAATGGCATGTTGAATACATGAACCAAGAACAACAGCGAACTAATCGTTTCTATGCATCTACTAATGGTGGATACTTATGGAAATGGAAATATACAGGTCATGCAGAAGGTGAAGTAGTAGAATACTATGAACCTTATGTAGGAAGACAAAGCTATATTGCAAAAGAAAAGTCATATCAGAATATGCTTACTGCATCTGGTGTTACTCTTTTGAATAAGTTCGATAATAAACCAATTGAAGAACGCAAAATTAATTACAGATATTATCTTAGAGAAGCTCTAAAGATAATTGAAGAATTACAACCAAGACAATTAGAACTGTTTTAACAGAATCTAACATATTGTATCAAAATTTTAGGATTGTCATAAACTTTAATGCTTATGATACTAGAACTAGATACATCTCTATTAAACAAGTATAATATTTCAATAAATCAATTAGTATTTATTTCTCTTGTATTGAATGATAATCAACCTAATAATCAAGACATTCAGGAACTTCTCAGCCGAGTTAATGAAGAAGAGATACAAGAGTTAATTCAACGTAACATTGTTGTAGTAAATATTTCTGACAACAATCAAATTTATAGTCCTTCAGAAGAACTACTTAAGTCTATTAAAAAAGATAGAGAAAGTATGTTCAATGAGTTCTATGAAGTATTTCCAGTTTATGTTACAAGGCCTGATGGTACAAAAGGCTTTCTAAGAGCTAATATAAACAAATGTAGAAAGGAATATAACCGTATCATAGGTAAATCCAAAGCAATGCATAATCATATTATGGCTTGTCTGAGGTACGAAATAGATGATAAAATGCGAACAGGCAAAATAGGTTATATGAAAACTATGTGGAAATGGCTTACTCAACATGAGTGGGAATATTACGAAGAGCAAATGAACTTAGAACAACAAACAGCAAATAGTTATGGAACAGGAATCTTTTAAAACATTACCGTTTAAAACAATAGCTGAAGTAACAGATGAATCTGTTAGATATATTCAAGCTAGAAAGGATAAGACAATCGTGCCTTTAAAAACACGATGGTCTAAGTTCAATAAAGTTTGCTGTGGTGGATTAGAACCAAATATGATTTTAACAATCGCAGGAGGTTCAGGTTCTGGTAAATCAGCATTTGCGAATACGCTTGAAACTGATTTAATTGATTTGAATACCGATCAGGATATTGTAATCTTAGATTTTTCGTTTGAGATGCTTAGTTATAGACAAATTGGTCGAAAGTTAAGTAATCGATTAAGACGCACTACCTCGGAATTATATAGTGCGAATGACAGTATAGATGATGCTACTTTAGATAAAGTTAAAGAAGAAGCAGAAAAAATTAAAAAGTATCAAATATTTTATATTGATACTCCTAGTACTGTAGAAAGTATCGAAAAAACTATAGATTATTTTCACGAAACAATAGCTAAGGATAAATGGCTTATTGTTATACTTGACCATGCCTTACTTGTAGAAGGCGAAAGTGAACGTGGAACAATAGTCGATTTACAGAAAATGTTTATTCGTAAAAAGAAATTATCTAATACGAGTATTATACAGATTTCACAGATGAATCGAAATATTGAACAACCTGATAGGATAAACAATCCTTCTATGCATTATCCTATGCGTAGTGATTTAGCTGCATCAGATGCAATATTCCAAGCTAGTGACTATGTGATAGCTTTATCACGTCCAGAATTACTTAATATACTTAGCTATGGAGTTAATCGCTTACCTGTAAAAGACAAGGTATATCTTCATTTCTTAAAAGTAAGAGATGCTGGAGAACCATGTATATTAGAGTTTAACAATGAGCTTAAGTATGGTAATCTGATAGAAGCTAGTCCGAGTACTACGATGCAGCATACAGTAGTATTTAATAATAAAGTAGGCTGAAATTATGAAAAATATTTTAACTATATCTCTTCCGAACAAAAAGTGTGATAAGAATGGTATTTATAAGAACTATTTGCTAAAGCGTTTAGCTCTTACTTATCCTGAGTTGTTAATCGATGGTATCGATACTGAAGAGACACCGTTTAGTTATCAGTATATTGGACCGAGCGATAAGATTCGTTTTGGTGCAGATTTATATTCTGCATGTGACGTAGCTAAGTATCGGAAGTGTACTTACTGTCCGTTTGCAGAAGAAAACTATAGCCTTGCAACACAGTTTGAATTGGCTATGAAAAAATTAGATGATTACGCTAAGCTTCGCCGTGATTATCGTAAACCGTTATATGATTTCCGTTTGCCGGATGGTACTCCTGTTAAAGAGTACGGAAATTTTATTCAGGTAGGTTATAAGCTTATTCCGAAGTATAATCGTGGATATATTATGTCTCTACCTCGCGAAGAAAAGACTATCATTAATAACGTTATTATTATGATTAATAATAATACTGAAATTAATGCTTCATTAAATCTTTAATTTACTTTACAATATCAGATTCTTTCAGATTATATCAAATACTATCATATTAGATGTAAAGTAGTATAACCTAATTTATTATGTTAATACTACCAACTGAAAAGAATAAACCAAAGGTGCAGAATCCACGATTTCTGATACTTTTCGGTAAACCAAAAGCTGGTAAAACGACTTTACTTTCTATGCTTGAAGGTTGTCTCATTATAGACTTAGAAGGTGGTTCTGAGTTCTTAGAAGCACTTTCTATTCAAGCAAGAAGCGTTAATGATTTAGCTGAAATAGCAAATCAAATTAGACAAAAGATTACTCAAACAGGTACAAAACCCTATAAGTATATTGCAATTGATAATGCAACTCGCTTAGAGGAAATCTGTTTACCTTATGCTGCTACTTTATATCGTCAAACTCCTATGGGTAAGACGTATAAGGGTAATGATGTAAGACAGCTTCCTAATGGATCCGGTTATTTATATCTTAGAGAGGCAGTAAAGAAAGTAATTTTTATGTTTAAAGAACTATGTGATAACTTCATCCTCATTGGTCATACTAAAGATAAAATGATTAATAAGGATGGTGAAGAGCTTACAGAAATGGCAATAGACCTAGTTGGAAGATTAGGAGACATTGTTTGTGGTGAAGCAGATGCTGTAGGTTATGTCTATCGTAAAAAGAATGAGACTCATATCTCATTTGAAGGTGGAGATAACTCAGTACGTGAAGCTAGAGCTCCTCACTTAAGAGGAAAGAACATAGTTATTGCAGAAAGTAATGAGAACAATGAGATTACAACTCATTGGGATCGAATCTATTTACCAGAATAAAACACATTGATATGTATAGTAAAGAAAGAGCGCAACAGATAACAAAGAATGACGTTAAGTTTATTCCTGCAGGTATTCAAGAGAATGTAGCATTGAAAAGTGCACGTGTAGCTGAATCTCCTACAGGTAGAAAGTTTTTTGAAGTAGTATTTGAGAAAAACGGAGCAACTCTAACTCAAACAGAATGGAAGCCCGATAATAAAAACGGACAACTTAGTGATGAAGATGTACAGAGAAAGGAAGATAATCAGTTCTCTCGTACTATGCAGTTGCTTCTTTGTTTTTACAAAGACGAAGAACTTGTATTTAACGGTACTAATTTTGAAGAATTTGCAAAAGAAGTAGTAGACTATTTGAATAAAGCAGATAAGTCTAAACTTCTGCGTGTTAAAATTGTATATAACGATAAGGGTTATACTACTCTTCCGTCATATGCAAAATATACTTTTATTGAGCCTATGATATTGCCTGAAGGTCAAACTTCAGCAATTACAGAACTGCGTATTGATAATTTTACTAAGCCAGTAGTTGCAGATGTTGAGACACCTGTAGCTAATCCGGGTCCTAGTGAAAGCATCAGTATCTCACCTACAGTAGAAGCTGCAGTAGAGAACAATGCAGAGAATCCTTACGGATTGCCGTTTTAATAGGACAATAAAATCCTAAGTCTACGCTAGGCATAATATAGCGATACGTGAGTAGCATACCGCCATGTGAGTCTTTAGACAAAATAATGGATTACTAATAGTATGCACTCACGTTTTTTTATTTGTAGAACTAAAAAATCAATTTTTATATGAGATTATCAAAATTTATTAATAAAACTTTCCTTAAGAAAACAGGTACAGATGCAGAGATAGTAGATACTAAGTACACAATTCAAAACATTAACACCAGAGATGGAGTTAATGTAAAACGAGATGAATTGAAAGTAGGAGATATTATCTATGCTGCTATATCTACTACTATAAAAGAAAATGGAAAGAAAAAGCGATTAAACTTAAGAAAAGATATCTACCAACTTAAAGACTCATATGGTAGATTTACGTTTATCGATTATCTTGGTAATGAGTACAAGACATCTTTGACGGCTATTAAGATTATTAATTATTTATCTGCTAAGCAGAAAGAAGCAGAAATAAATGATTTACTTGATAAGCATGAAAAAGAACTTATAGAAGCAGAGAGACTAAAGTATCTAGAGGAGAGTAAACGACTAGGATTTAAGTTTACTGACCTTGAGCCAGAAGATAAGTTACGTAGAACTATTGACGCTGGCATAAAGAATATATGGATGGTTGGTCCAGCAGGATGCGGCAAGAGTACAATGGCAAGAAATGTAGCTAAAGAGCTAGAATTACCTTACCTTTGTATTAGTTGCGGCATTGGTACTTCGGCTACCGAGTTTATTGGTTATAAGTATCCGACGCGTGAAAAGACTCGTTTTGCAGAGTTTTACGCTGAGCCATCTATTATATTGATTGACGAGATAACGGCATTAGATCCTGCAGTTGCACAGATCTTAAATGCAGCGTTAGCTAACGATGAAATTGAGACTACTACGGGCTTAGTTCATCGACATCCAAACTGTATTATTATTGCTACTAGTAATACTTTTGGTTTTGGGTGTGATCGTCAATATGTAGCAAATAACCAGTTAGATGCGTCCACTATAGACCGCTTTGTTGGTGGTATTGTAGAGGTTACGTACTCTGCTAAATTTGAAGACAGATACGATGCAGAAGTTGTTGAATATGTTCGAATTCTTAGAGCTTTCGTTCAAGAGCAGAACTTACGAAAAGTATGTTCAACTCGTATGATCCAAGCGGGTCATAATCTCAAATATCATCATTTCATGGATTGGAAATGGCGTCTGACTATTAACTGGACAGACAATGAGAAAGAGCAGTTAACTAGATGGTTAACTGAAAAAGGAATAGAAAAAGCTAGTAAGAAACGTTAAAACAATTTCTATATGGTAGAATTATCTTATACGTACGATAGCATTAGTAAATTTTATGAAGACGCTCTTCATCCTACACCTGAGGGTAATATAGAAGATACTTTGCGCCACCTACAAACTGAAGAAATAAGCTTTAGAGGTAACGATATTGCAACTATTAAAAAGAGTCAATATAGTTATACTAAAGGTCTAGCTGAAATGAAAAAGCTAGATTTAAATCTTAATTTAGGTGGTTCAAAGAGATCTTATAAATGGGATGAAACTGATGGTGATGATATTAGCTATGATCGACTTATAGACGGTTTTCCAGCTATGAAAAAGCGAATTAAAAGTCATGGAATAGGAAGTGGACGTTTAGTAAACATATATGTAATAATATCCGAAAATTGCTGTATTGGTTCACAAGAGATGCTTGTTAAAGCCTATACTGCAATGCAGATTGTAGATTTACTCGAAAATTTAGGATATCGTGTAGCAATATATTCTTGTGATTGTACTCTTGATTTAAGTGGTATGTATAAAGGAGAGCAAGGTGTTAAATACACGGTACAAGTATGTTTAAAACGACATGAAGATTCTTTGAATCAAGGATTAATACTTAATGGAATTAGTCCTTGGTTTTTTCGCTATTATTTATTTGCTCATCAAAAGGGTAGATATAAAAATGGTTGGGGAATGGGAAGAGCTGTAGAAATGGAGCTCGAACAGACCAGAGAGAATATTGTCATTAATCATGGAGAGTGTCTAAATAAAAGATCTGCTGATAGCAAAATAAAGCAGATAATAAAATTATTCGGAATAGATTGATACGTTATGCAATAAATAGCAGCTATGCCTAAATCCCGCATAGTGGTGTACAAAGATAGGTGTGAGTCCTATGATACGAAGTTTATTTCGACGTCTTTTTTAGGAAGTATAGCTTTTATCACTAGATGAAAGATTTTACTGTCCTATAAAAATGGTAGCAGTACTGAATAGGGAATAGATGACTTCTGTTTAACAGATATAGGGCTATTGATTTCTTGTATTGATTACTACTATTTTCGTGCGAACACAAAGATGTAAAGTAATTTTCCAGAGATTATTCATATATTGTCTAATATTTTTTTAAACTTTACGCTAATGTAAAAAATAACATATAATAACAGATTTTATCCTATAGTAGTGAGAGTTATAGGATATACGGGAGATGCGTTAACTGTAATAGGTAGTACAGGTCGCCGAATGGGGATAGCGTGTGGTATGGTTCGAATCCATCCTCTCCCACACTAACGCGTACAGGATATGTATGATAAAAGAAGGGTAAAGAAACCCACAGAATGTATTACTTTAGATTATATATTATCTAAGGTAACCGAATACGACATATATGCTCATTACTTAGGGCAATTCAAAGTAGGAGCTATCTATAATAGTCCATTTCGTAAGGATAAAAACCCTTCTTTTGGAGTTTATTATAGTAAGCGAACAAAGCAGCTATTATTTAAAGATCACGGTACAGGAGAATGTGGAAATGTAATTAAGTTTGTGTCCTTATTTACAGGAATAACAAATTATAATGATATTCTTAAAGATATTATTAAACAATTACATATTACTCCTGATACTACTTTAGATAATAGTAAGCAGTATATTCCATCTACAGATACTGTTATTGGAGTAGTACGCCAGGACTTTACTTCAACTGATATAAATTACTGGCAACAATTTAATATATCTAAGGAAACATTAAAGAAATTTAATGTTAATAGTATTAAATACTATTTATGCAATGGTATTGTAAAAGGTATTTATAAACCTGAAAATCCTATGTATGCTTATAAAGTATACAATAACTTTAAAATTTATAGACCATTAGCAGATAAATATACAAAATGGCGTAATAACTTAACTGAATATGACATTCAAGGTTATGCTCAATTACCTAAAAAAGGAGATGTATTATTTATAACTAAAAGTATGAAAGATGTAATGTGCCTTTATGAGATGGGAATACCCGCAATATCTCCTTCATCTGAAAGTACTTTTATTCCTAATGATATATTAGAGGATCTTAAGAAGCGTTTTAAGCGCATTATAATCCTGTTTGATAGAGACCCAGCAGGAGTAAGATATAGTCGTAAAATAAGCCTTAAAATGGGCTTAGAAGCTTGTTTTATACCAAAGTATTTAAATGCAAAAGATGTATCGGATGCTATAAAATTAAATAACTTTGAAATTGTAAAAAAAGAAATAGAGAAAATTGTTAACAAACAATATAAACATGCGTTATAATATTATATGTTTATATAATTTAACAGCATGAAAAAAGAAAATGAAATTTGGAAAGTTATACCAAATTATGAAAATTATGAAGCTTCTAATTTTGGAAGAATAAGGTCAATTGATAGAGTAGTTAAGAGAGATCGTTATACTACCAGAAAGATAAAAGGTAAAATACTACAGCAGTTTGCTAAAAACTCAGGATATTTACAAGTAAATTTATCTAAAAATAGTAAAATAGAAACAAAAACCGTACACAGGTTAGTAGCTATTACTTTTTTAGAAAACACAAATAATTATACAGATGTTAACCATAAAGATGAAAATAAACATAATAATAATATTAATAATCTTGAATGGTGTACTAGAAAGTATAATATGAACTATAATAAATTGCCACTTAAGAAATATAAGAAGGTATTAAAATTTAATAAAGAAGGATGTTTACTATGTATCTATACAAGTTTAAAAGAAGCTACAGAGCTTAGTAATTTATCTAAGAGTACAATAAGTGGTTATTGTAATAACTTACATAAAGATCCTAACGGATATATTTGGAAATATGAAACCAAAAAATAAAAAGAAATAGACAAAAGGTAGAGTAAAAAATGCTACACCTAATGTCTACAATGGTATAAAGTTCCGAAGTAAACTTGAAACCTATACATACAAAAAACTTAAAGAAGCTAAAATTCCAGCTGAATATGAGTCAACTCACTTTGAGTTAATACCTAAGTTCGAATATAATGGAGAGAAAGTAAGAGCTATGACTTACTTACCTGATTTTATAGGTAAAGACTTTATAATTGAATGTAAAGGACTCATTGGAGATTCATTCCCTTTACGTTGGAAAATCTTTAAGTATACTCTAATGAAGAGTAATTCTAACTATAAACTATATTTAGTTAGAAACCAAAAACAAGTCGATGCTATGATCGATGAATTAAAAACCAAAAATTAACAGATTATGTCAGAATTTATAAAAGTTGGAGAAAAAATTGTCAATAAACCTACAGGTCTTGATTATGACTTGATAAATGGTAAAGTATATAATTTGAAATGGGACCGTTACAACGGAATGTCCTATTTTGAAGAAGATGGTTTACTTAGTCTCCCAGCCAAAGTATATACAACAAAGAGTGATGATGTTTTCATCAAGCGTGTAAATACATATTTCCAGAAAACAAGTAAATTGTCTACTGGAGTAATGCTTAGTGGCATTAAAGGTACTGGCAAAACCGTTATGGCTAAAGTTATAGCCAAAAATTCTAATCTGCCTATTATTGTAGTAGATGAGGATTATCCTACAGGTCGTATTAACGATTTCTTCCGTAAGTTCGAAACCCCTGTTACAATTATCTTTGATGAGGTAGATAAACACTGGGATACAGAAGATTTGTTAGGATGGCTTGATGGTGTACAGACTAATGCTAAGAAATTAGTTCTGTTTACTTGTAATAACGAAGATAGAGTAAATGACTATCTGAAAGATCGTTGTTCACGTGTACGTTATATTAGACACTTTGAAGTAAACGATAATGCTCGATTCTTACGTGAAATCTTACGGGACAAAGGTATTGCAGAAGATAAGATTGAAGATACTTATACATTTATTGTAAATAACTTTGGTCTATTATCTATTGATAATATCTTATCATTTATCGATGAAAAACTCTTATTCCCTGAACTTTCTAATGAAGAGATATTTAACGATATGAATATTTCCTCTAAGAAAGGTAAAAAGAATATAATCGGAAAAACACCAGATGAAGAAGATGAAGATGATGATGATTAGTTGTATGATGATGACGAAGAATACAAGGAGGATGAAAGTCTACACAAGATAATTATGTGCTCTTGTAACTAAAAAAAATAAGGCTAGTAGAAATACTAGCCTTTTCTAATATTATGAAAGTATGTGGTTTAAGTGATTTACATGGTAATTTTATTGATATACCAGAGTGTGATGTACTATGTATCTGCGGAGATATAGTAGGATTAGTTGAACAACGTTCAATTGAACAGTCTAGACATTGGTGGTATAATAGATTTACTAGTTGGGTTAATAGATTACCTTGTAAAAAGGTAATTATTACTCCTGGAAATCATGATTTTTTCCTTGAAGATGCTTATAAAAAAGGTTATCTTGAAGAATTACGTAAAGATTTAAGCGCTAGAACTAATGGTAAGTTAGAAATTCTTATAAATAGTGAATATACTTACGAAGGAATAAAGTTCTATGGCTGCCCTTTTATACGTCCTATAAAGTTCCAAAATGGAAGATGGGCGTTTGAGGATGATTATAATGAGGAAAGTAATACTTGTTGTTATGATAATATTCCAAAAGATACAGATGTACTTCTTACTCATGATAATCCCTATTATAATGGTATATTAAACTATCTTATACCTAAAAATATAAAATATCATCTATACGGTCATTGGCATGAAGGAACTTCTTTTATTAAAAATAATAAATATAGACATAATTGTTCTATATTAAATGATATGTATAACATAAAAGATAATTTTAAGCCTATAGTTATTGATGTTAATAAGGACATTGTTCCTATAAAAGAGGATGAGATTCCTCTACCAGTAACTGGAGATATTATAGATGATGAGCAAAATTTAACAGATGAAGATTATGAACTTGATACAGAAAGCAATTAAGAAAGCAAAAGATTTTATTGACGAAAAAGTTATGTCTCGTAAATTCGATCTTTATATAAAAACAAAAAAGATAGAAATGGAACAGGATATAATAGAAGCAGAAGAGAATATTGAAAAGGCCTTAAAACAAGGATGTTTTGAGAATGCTTTCATAAATTTTCGTACAATGAATAGAATCAAAGAAGGTTTTGAGTATTTAGACAAATTTGAAAAATACGTAAAAGAAGATCGTAAAGAATGATGAATATAGAAATTCCATATTATGAGGATAATACTAGAATTTCAAATTCAGCAATAGGTTGGTTTCTTAAAAAAGGTCCAAGATATCTTCGTGATATGTTAGATGGAAAAGAAGAAGGTATGAGTGCTAAGTTTCTTGAAAAAGGTACTATGATACATGAATACATTCTTCAACCTGAAGAATTTTGGAAAGACTATGAGATATTAGACTTTGAAGTTCCAAAGGTAAAACAACAAAGAGATTTATGTGAATATTATAGTTCACATAAATTAACAGATCCTTTAGCAGATGATGATAAATTATTATTAGAAGCATATAATAATTCTTACAATAATACAAAATCTGCAGAAATTAGGAAAAACGAAGCTAAGAAGATTGTAGAAACTTACAGTGACTACATTAACTATCTTCAAATAAGTACTACAAAGAAAGTAATTTCTTTTGCAGACTTAAATATGCTTAAACAAATTAAGCAAAATCTCCAAGAACATGTAGCAGCTAATAAACTGTTATTTAATGTTCCGACTACATATACCTGTCATAATGAATTTCATATTAACTGGCAATATAAGAACATAGACTGTAAGTCTTTATTAGATAGAGTTATGTTTGATCACGTTAATAAGAAAATTATTTTGATAGACCTCAAAACAACAAGTGATATTTATAACTTCAAACATTCCGTAGAGGAGTTTGATTATTATAGGCAAATAGCTTTTTACCTTTGTGCTATTACCTGGTATATGCTTAATGAGTTAAATCTCAATGTAGATGATTATGACTTAGAAGCATATATTATTGCTATACAAACAAATGGTAAGTATGAAGTTAGAGTATTTAATATGTTTAACGAAGAGGAGTTACTCAAGCGTAAAGACATAATATCAGAAGCTTTAACAGAAATATCATATCATATCAGTTCTAACAATTGGGAACATACTCGTAAATATTATGAGAATGATGGAATTGAAGAACTTACAGGCTAAGACAGTAGAAGACTTGGATATTGAGATGACAATAAATAGTTGTGTCATTACTAATCCGGCTGATGAAGTTGATGAGAATAAAGTTGAAGAAGTAGATAATTCTACAATTGAAGATAAAGTCGAAGTAACTGATGAAGCAGCATGATAGATTTTAGTAAATACAATAAAGGGCTACGATTATACGCAGCCCTTTTTGAACTAAATCCTCATGTATTTAATACTGATACTTTTATAGATATGCTAATACTTAATAACAATAGTATTGGATTAGTCTATAATAGATTATATGATCAGTATATTATCTCTGAGATTACTCAGAATAGATTCTATTATAATAAACGGTTGGTATTTTATAATGGAACAAAACAATATGCCTATGTACTTACTCTTTTTGATAAGGAATACATAGACATTTATAAAGATATTTATACAAACGGATCTTTACTCTTAAGTAAGCAATTTTTAATTAAAGTTTGTATTATTTGGAAAGATTTTTTAAGTGATTCTTTTTTTGATTGTTTAAAATGTGAAGCATGTGAACAGTGCCAACAAAAAAGCCAGGTATAATAGCCTGGCTTTATTTTTAATTACCTGCGATTTGTTTATCGTAGTATCTTCGTTTACTTGGAATATCATTAAGTTCTATAACATTCTTAAATGGAGTAGACTACCAGAAAGCTTTTTCTAGTTGAGTATCTCCTTTGTATGCTCCTCTAGATATTACTTTATTTTTATCTTTTTCATCTGTAAATAATCCATAGAATTGTTCTATAGGATAAGATACAATTGCACCAAAGTTATCTATTAAGCTATATAACGGTGTAGGAGTTTTAATAGTACTATATACATCTGTAAGCTTATATGGAGCTCCTGATTCAAAAGAGGTTCTTGCCATTACATAAGCAAATAAGTTTAATAATTTATTACGCTTATCATCATCTGCGGCTTGTCCTGTAATATAGGCTATAAATGGCCACATAGCAAGAATAAGAGATAATTCTACTTTAAGTTTTTTAAGATTAGTTCTTGTTAACTTATCTTGTATTCCTTTATTTAATACAAGTTGGTTAAAAGAAGTAGTAAGAATATCTATACCTTTTTTGTCTTTGTATATTTCAGAGAATACTCTTAATGGAGTTCTTAATAGTCCTTCTACATATCTCTAAGAAGTATAGTCCCACTATTTAGACATTGTCCATCTTTCTTGCATAATGATAGGTATATACTATCTATGCATCATACACATAGCACCAAATACATTAGTAGTAAATTGTGCTTTCTATAAAGGTGTAAGCTAACCATCTGCAGATGCGGCTAGATTCTTAGCCGTATTACCTACAGTAAATTTAGCTTTATTAACAGCATATTGGTCTTTAGGGTCAATGGCTTTTAATTCTCCATTAACAAATTTGATAGAAGCTTTAAAGGATTTGTATTTCTTCCAATTATCCTTAGTATCTTCTGTTCTACCATATTTGTTGAAATATTCCTCTTTAGATAGAAACACACCGTTTACATTTTTATAGTTGTACATAACAGAATTTAGAATTTGTCCTTTAATGAAATAATCAGACATAGAATAAATTCCAAATGCCCACTCATTCTGTAATACGTTGAGCCATCTATTACGGTTTGTATTTCTTGACAAACTTTCTAATGTAGAACCTACTTCAAAATAATCCATAGCTGCCATCTGAGGACTCTTATAATGCTTATTGCCAGCATTAATGCCATACTTAAAGGTATCATATACTAAGTCCTTGAAACCCGCTGCTGCATCAGAAAAATCATAATATCTACCAGTAATTGCATTTACTAAATGTGAATGCAAAGCTGTAAAGAATCCAGTAAAAGCACAAGCAAAATTCAAACCTAAGTTTCGCAGAGTACCATAAATACGTAAGTTATTAAATAACTTAGTAATGTTATACTCTCTTTCTCCAATAGAGAATGTAATAGAGTTAAGCTTAACATCATATACATTCATATCTATGAACTTCTTCGCAAACTAATAAATGTTAGTCTAATCTCCATCTTTAGGTTCTATTTTCTATTTGAAGAATTTCTTAACAGCAGCTGCTACTCCAGTATTAGAACCAGTATACTTTCTTTGACCTAAGAAGGCTTTAATGTTTTCTACTTTAGCTTTAATAGCTGATTTCTATTTAAAGTTCTCAGCCATTTTAAAGTATTGAATAACAGAACCAACCATATCTGCAGAAATAGTAGCAGGATCATCTAAGTCTTTAATAAAGTACTATGGAACCATAGCTAAAGAAGTACCATCAGGTGCGGTTCTAACCTTCTTCTGCATACCCTAATCATCTCCCTTAACAGATACACTATCAAGTAAATAATCTTTAGTAGCAGTAAAAGGATTATAATTATGAGCCTTTAAGAATTTATACCAAGAGCCTGATATCTATGGCAACTTATACTTATTTAAATTATGTAAATTATCTAATTTATTATTAGACTCTTCCATAGTATCTATAATAGCTTGACGTAATTCCTTAAGCTCTTTATTCTGCATCACAGCTTTATAAGCCTTACTGTTATCATATAAAGACATCTTAGGCTGATAGTATTCATCATTAGTTCTATCAAAGTTCTTATTGTAGAAAGGAGATTCTTCAGATATTTCAGAGAAATTCATTGAAGGTTGTACAGTTATATATTTATCATCTTTAGGTACAATCTTAGTATAATAGGATTTAGGATGTACTCTACCTTGTGCATCTCTATAAGTATGTCTAAGCTCAAAATCTTGAAGAGTACCAGGCATTTCCTAATCAAGCATAGCTGCTTCTGCATAGTCTCTTCTATATCTATCAGTAGGAACTATTTTAGCTATGTCTTCAAACTTAATACCAGCTTTCTACTTATTTGTTTTCTTAGACTTACGAATAACTCTCATTCGAGCATCTAATCTATTTATTAAGTTCATAACATGATTAGACATAAGATTAGTATTAATCTCGCCAGTCTTATCATCTCTGAAAGCATTAAGTATTTCCCTTTTTTGACGGTTTAATTCCTCATACTTTTCTCCATAGTTAGTTCTATCTACTTTAGATAATAAGTCATAGAATTCTTCAGAATATACTGTACGAGTATTTCTTTCGTACCACTTATTATAGTCTTTATCGCTAAGTTCTTGTTCTTTCTATTTACGTACTGCTTCAAACTTTTCCAGATTAGTCTTCATTTTAAGACCTTTGGCTATCTTATCATTAAGTTCAGTAAGTTCGTCAGCTATTTGTCTTTCAATAGAACCTTCTGGCTTTTCATTACCCATAAGGTCATACTTACTTGCCAATTGTTTCTTTTCTAAGAATAAGACTTGTAACCTATTCCACTCTTCTTCAGTAAACTTCTCATACTGAATTATGCCATCTATATTCTTATACTTACTAGTAAGGTCTCGGATCTTAATCATAATATTTTCACGTGCATTAGACGCTTCATCACTAAGAGCATTAAACATATCATAATACTCTTTAGTATATTTACGCTCACAATGCTTAGAAAGCCATTCATTACGCTTACGATTATACTGAATACGTAATTCTCTATTCTCTGGTAAAGTTAATTCTCCAGGATGTAAACCTAATTCTTTCCTTGTATCCTCTAAGAACTTTTTATAGTCTCTTTGAAATTTACCGTAATTCCTTTCTCTTACTATATAGCCTGTAGTTTTACCTTCATCATCTACTTCAAACAATACTTTTTGATTGTTACCAGCAGCCTTTAATTTCTCTAATAAAGAGTGTGCTTTCACAAAAGTATTATTATTAATAGTATTTTCAGTATTTTGAAGTATATTGAATAATGTCTTGATAGCTTCATCATTAATCTTATCGCCTGCACCAAACCATCGTGTAAGAGAAGAGATATCGTTATTAGTCTCCTTAGTATTCTCAGCTAAGTAATTATATATAGTAGGTGAACCTACCTAGATACCATTGTTAAGCATAATCTCTCTGGCATTCTATACCTACATGCGCTTAACATGATCAGAGCAGGCATCAAGAATAGATTTACATATAGATAAGTCTGACATCAATTTATCATATTCTTTAGTTCCTATAATATCACTATAACTTGATAAGTCTACTAAAGAATTATACACTTCATTTGCATATTTACAGTAGAATCCGAAGTAGTTCTTATTAAGAGAAACTAATCTTTCGTCAGATAAAGCATTAGTACGATTATTATACGCATCTATTACTTCTCTTGCCACTGTTCTAATATCATCCTTAAGTTCGTCAGTAAAGTCCATAATAACTTTTATGTCCTCTATAACTCCATTCTATATATTCTTTATCTGATATTTGATTTGTTCTTTTAATTCAGTTCTCTTAGCTGGATCCTTTTCATCAATAGAATTAAGACGAGATATAAGACCTTGTTCGAGATTCTTTCGTATACTTCTTAATCTATCATCTAATTCTTTCTTAGTATTAAAGTTATACTTATTTAAATTATCAATAGATACTTCTATAAATCTAGCATTTTCATCTGTACTAGATAAAAACTACTCTTCAAAACTTAGGTTTCTTGTCTATATATCGGCTGACAAATAATCAAAGCTTTTAGCTCTCTCAATTATAGCCTTATCTCTATCTCCATTATATTTCTATAATAGGTCTTGGAATAGCTAAGACTAAGATCCATCAGGATCCTAGTCTATAGCATAACCATTATTTTCAGATATGACATAATAAGCAGCGTCTTCACTATTAAGTACCTTTGCTACTTCATCAAAAGCTGCTTTAACTTCTTTATTCTTTAAATTTAAACACTGCATAATTATTCACATTCTTTTCTACGTTTCTTACCCAATTCCGCTAATGCAGACATATCTTCAAAACTTTCATTCTGTGCTGTATCAGATACAGTTTCTATATCAGGAGCAGATTGGGCTTCAAATACTTCAGTCAATTGACTTACATCTTCTATTTGTTGCATAAAATCTTCTATTGCCTCAATTGCAGTAAAGTCTTCTGTTTCGATAGTACCATATACAAAATCAGTAGCTTCTTGCATCATTTCTGGAGTAATAGTAACATCTTCTGTTGGAACAATTACGTCTTCAACATCAATATTAGATACATTATCCATAACAGGATTTCCATCCTCTGTACCTGCTATTTCCTTTGCATCCTATTCTATTCTTGCTTTAATAGAATTTATTTCTCCAGGGAAGAACTGTTTAGTAAAACCAGAACCAGCTTTAGGATCTTTAATAGCCTTTAATGCTAATGCTTCAATTTCACCTTCAGTCAGTAATGCATTATAATTAAATGAATTAGCTTCAAATGCAGAAGGTTCTAAGCTATGTTTCTAGAATTCCATAACTCTAAATCCATTATCAATAACACCTAATTTAGGTATTCTTTGATATATATACTTAGTACCTCTTCCTACAGTTTCACCTTCTTCATTAATATAAGAAACTTGACCTACTTTTCTATATAGTTCTGTTACTTTAGAAGTACCAGCTCCATTTACTACTTTAATAAATTCTTTCTTAGAACGTGAAGTAGCAAATAAATCTGTTTTCAAGGTAGTTCTTACTCTTCCTCTTTCAGAAGTACGATGTAATACTTTATCCCCTTTTTCCACATTTATTTCAAATGGTTGAACTACACTATCATCCTACCATAAGTTACGTGCAATAGTAATATTGATAGAAGGGAAATACAAGGCCTCAGCATTATCATTCTCTTCAGCAATAGAAGCATAAGCAGCTTGATTAGAGGAACTCTTAAATGACTTTAAACCTTCTTTAATAACATTTACGTAACCGTTTTCTTCTTTCCACTTATTAGGAACAAGATTAAAGAAGTTATTACTACCTCTTTCATCATAAGAAGTTAAGTATGCATACTTAGCTAAGTCATTAGCAAATTCTCTAACTATAGGATCATCAGACTCAAGTAATTCAGCAAAAGCAGATACTAATTGATTCTCGGTCTCATAGTCATTACTTAAGGAAGAATCAGATAATACAATACGGTCTATTAACTGTACTGTACCATCCGCTTGATATTCCTGTAAATAATTAAGTAACTGATTACGTATATAACCATCTTGACCAATTAACGACGGGAATCTATCTTTGTTCTCCATTATGTACTACTTGATGCCAGTTAACCTTTTACACATACTATCTTCGCCATATAGCATCCCTACTAATTCTTCATCAGTAGCATGTAATGCGGGTAAGTCTCTAGACAGTCTTGCTCTAATAATAGAGTCGATATAGGAAGAGAATCTGTTTACGAATTTCTTATCCCCTATATGCTTATAAGCTATTGCCTCTTGTCCATTATTATATACAATGTCCTTTCTTTGACCAAATATACCCATTGCTGATGTGAAGATATTCTGGAATACCTAAGTTGCAGGGAATGCCTAAGAACGCAATAATTTACGGGGTAACGAAGTACCATGATGTAACTTAGTACTTAAGAATGTTTTACCAAAATAAGTACGTAGAGCTTCTTGAGGATTCTTTTCATCAAATTCCTATCCTTCAATAACGAAGTATTCTGCATTATCATAAATGAACGTCTCATATGAATTTCTGAAGTTCATCTACTGAGCAAGAGTGTTACCAAACTTCTTAGTATCAATCTAAGAACGATGTACTAATTCGCTTAATCTCTTAGCATCATTATTAAGCTCATTGTAAGCTTTAAGAACGATTAACTAAGTATAAGGATCTTTAGTGGTTAGACCATTGATAAGACTACTATCATTGAACACAGTACTTCTATCGTGTACAAATTTAGTTTTGTCGTATATTAAATCTATACCTACTTCATCTGCTATACTATTATACTTCTTAATATGATCATACTTAGTAGGATCACTATTATCTAAAGAATCTATATATGACTTGTATTGTTTAAAGTACTTGTCATATAAAGTAGCAACTACCTGATTTTCAGTCTAAGTAGTAACACCATATACACCCTTATTAGCAATCATAGAATCAGCAAATTCTTTCAATATAGGCTATGCTAAAAAATAGAATGTAGTCTTACCCATACCACCACGTAACAGTAAGTTAGTCATGTTATAAGTAACTTGATTTACATTCAGAGCCATAATATATGGATCTTTAGCAACGTCTACATGTGCATTAATCATTGCTGATAACCAGTCTAGTATTCTAAAACCATCTCTACCTCTGATAGCATCTATAGTTCCTAAACCATAAGGATTACCTTTAGTATATATCATCTATAGATGTACTAATTGAGTTAAACAGTGATTAGTAGAATTAAGTGCAAACGGAGCAATACCTGCTTTACCACCTGTATATTCCTCTTTACGAGCAAGTTGGAATGAAGGTAATAGTTCATACATTGGCAAAGCTTCCTCTTTAATAGAAGGCTGTATAAGAGGTAGAATATCTTTCTAAAGTAACTTAGTAAGAGTATCAATAGAAGCTCTGGTTTCTGCCATATTCTTGCTATCTGATACTACTAACTGATAACTCTATATAATCATATTCTACAACGCCTTAGTACTCTGCTTGTCCTCTGGTAGTACGTTTCCTTCTTCATCTGTCTCATACTGCATTATATTACCATTCTCGTCATAATTAAGAGTAGCTAAATACAATTTATCAACGTCGAAGTCAGAACCAGTCATAGCAGTAAATTCATCAGGAACTATGATGGTATCACCTATTCTATCTGGTAACACATCTACTACTTTAAAGCTAAACGTTGAAGAAAGACCCTGAGTAGGAATACGATAACCAACACCCATAGGAGTAGCATCCTTACCTATTATACCTTTCTCAAGTAACCATCTTCTCATTTGGCCATAACTACCTTGATACTCTTTTGGTACAATGTGTCTAAAGAAGTTAGTACTAAGCATGACATCCATACTACCGTCTTTATTCAAGAAACGTAATTTCTTACCATCATTAAATGCAGTACCTATTGCAGATTGTTTACGAGCACCAGTAGCTTTGAAACCAAATGAAGACATCTGAATAGCTGAGCCACCTGGAGTATTTAAATCTACTACTTGTTTATTAATGTAAGATATTATTCTGCTTTCAACCCAATTTCTTGAACTTGTAGCAGCAAGAGGAATACGGAATTCACCATTTTCATCTAACTTAAATCCATCAATTACTTCATCAGACATACCTGAAGAAACGGCCTGACTTATTAAGTAATCTGATAAAGCTTTATTATTAATAGTACCGTCTTTAAGGAATCGTTTTAATACTTCATTAGCTCCTCTTACAGATAGTCTATTAATAGCTCCCATTACTCTTTCTTTGATTTGAGCACCTGTAACAGATTGTCCCTTATTATTACCATAAGTACGATTATCTATAAGGTTACCAAGACATATTTTAACTGCCTAAGTACCAAATGAGCGGTCTAAATGTTCATGAGGACTAGTATTAAGCTGCAATCTTAAGTTACTGATATCCTACTTAAATACTGGTAGATTGCCCTCTTGGTGATACTTATCATAAGACGGTTTGCCAAGATCTTCCATATTGAAAGTATTATTCATACTATCCAAATATGTTTGATACTTTTGTCTACCACCTACTTTAACAGCAGATTCAAAGGTAAGCATATCAATAGTTCCCAGTTCTTCATTGTTCATGCGCTCATAAAGAAGTCTATTATCGCCCTTAGCTAACACTTTAAACATAGGGAACATTGCCATCTTATCAAATACTGGTATATTCAAATTAAGCTGGCTATCTCGATGATCACCAAAGTAAACCATCTTCAAAGGATTGATAAGAGCTGAAGTAGTTTTAGCATATTTAACAGGATCATTGAGCCAACTTTCGTCTTCTCCTTCCATTATTCTATATGCTTCTTCTATTTCATCAGACCAGTTACCAAGTGCTTTCATGATACGCCTGTATAAAGCAGGACGTACATATACAGCAGCATCAGATTGGTTAATAGCTCCGTCACTATAAGGATTAGCGCTATTCTTAGAATAACTATCTACAAACTTCTATTGCTCTTTATCCAAAGAATCATAGAACTTCTATTCCTTTTCTTCAGTATTAAGAGCTTCTATCAACATATCATCTGTATAAGCAGGATATCTTTGACTAAGCAAATCTCTTAATATAGAGTTACGGAATATCTTATACAATTCTCCATAGTATTCAGAACCAATTTCATTATCCTTCAAATGCAATACACTAATAGAAGTGTCATTTTCTGCAGGATTGTCCCATATAGTTCTAAGATTAGTACCAGTAGAAAGTACAGCAGATAGACGTTTGATCTTGTCTACATCTCGACCAGATATAACATCGTAGCTTGCTATTACTTCTCCACTATCGTCTCTTACTTCCTTATTAAACTTCTTCCATTTATAGTAAGCAGGGTCACCTGTAAAGCATTTCTCTACCTCTATAATAGATAAAGCACTATTAGCTACATGAGAACCAATAATAGAGTACAGTATATCTTCATTAAGTAATGAACCTTCTTCCGTAGTATACATACCATTATTAGCTGCTTTTTTATAGTAAGAGTATATATTATAAGGAATAAGTTTATTTACAAACCTACCATTTTTGAAGCCCAATATACCTCTATTTACAAGTTTGTTCATCTCTCTTGTAGTAGCTCCTACAAGTAGATTATTCATAGCTTGATAAATATTAGCACTTGTAGTCAGTTCTTCACTACTATTAACTCTTTCAAAACCGAGCAATAATACTTTAAGATCTTTAAGATACTACATTACTTCTTCATTAGAACCATTTTTTTCGAGGTTAGCTAAATCCTAGTTAATATTAATGATTCTGTCACCAACTCTAAGACTACTAAAGTATCTAAATCTACCACCATTACCACTAGCGTCCATCTTACCATTCTTAATCTTACCGTGGTAATTATCAACTCTCAGAGTAGGATTCTTCTCTACAAATGGCTTATGAACATAGTAATCGAATACTGCATCAAATTCATCTAACCAGTAATTAATAAAGATATCGAGAGTTCTTTTACTAAATCGTCTATCATCAGTAATGATTAAAGACACATCATCGGGTATCTCTTCACCTAATACAGCATAGTAATTAGCTGTACCTTCATCAAAGTACTTAGAGGTTATAGTATCTCTTACTAATTGTAAACCAGATATACTGTACCAAGTCTTTTTATCAGACATAGTAGGTAGTATCATCTGATTGTTGAAGGTAAGAGTTAATTTAGCTATATAGTCTTCAATAGGTGTAATGCCAAAGTAATCACGACTTGATTCTCCTATATTAAGTGCTAAGAAGTTATGCAACTTAAAGTTAGTATCTTTAGCATTTGCAATCAAACTTCTTCTACTATAAGGAGTATCTAATATCTATTGTCTTTTACCATGAGCATCTTTATTGATATTACGTACCTAATCTGAAAAATAATTATTTTCGCTAATAGGATATACTAAAGCACCATCTGCTCCTACTACACTGAATTCTTGTGGAGACGGATGTACCTTACCATATGCTACAGCCATTTTATTAATCTGAGCATCCTTAGAGCTATAATTGAATATACGGTCAATAGTTCTTGCTGTACCTTGCCCAGAACGCTTTTTAATATAAGATTTACCTGATAAGCCAAGAGCTACGATATCACCTAATACACCGTTATTAAAGCTCTATCTTTCCTTAGAAGACCAGAATGAAATAAACTTGTTTAATTGTTCATTATCTGTAATGTTAGAATCTGGCATCTAAGACAATAAATAATTAAGAGCCAATTCATCAAATGGTATTTGAATAGCATTACATATTTGTATGAAATTATCTTTCATTTCCTGTAGTACTAATTCACTATCAGGCATATTTTTCTTTAACTTCTTAGCTTTAGTAGCCAATATATTAAGTCTGGTTCTTCGTGAATTGACATACTTAACAGCGTTAGGATCGAGATATCTCTATCCGTTATCATCCACTTTTACATTAGCGGATGCAAAAAATGCCTTAGACCATCTTGATGGTAAACGTCTAATCTTTCTAAGATTATCACTGTCTAACACTTCCCAAATAGATCTCTTAAGAGCAGCAGCTGTTTCAAAATCCTTCTATTCATCTGACATATCATATGTAATATTAGGAGTATCCGATTTAGCCTCAATCGTATTCATCTGAATTTTAGCTGACTTAATTGTAGTCTCTAGCTGAGTTTTAGTATTATCGTCAATAGGATTCTCTTCAGATGTAAACATTTCATTCAATGCATAGAATGTGGGATCTGTTTCAGCTAATCTAGCTGTAGTATCAATAATATCTTGATAAGAATCAATATCCCACAAATTCTCCATTATCTTATTCCATACAATATTGAATGATTCAGTAGTAGGAATACTAAATATTTCATCTAATACTGGAGCTATTTCTCTAGTAACTACTCCAGTCTGTTCATCTCTAATAAATGTATATTCATACTTAGGTACAGAATAGAAGAACAGTTTAGCTCTGAATGCAATATTATCTTTCTTAGATATATCTCCTTGATTTTTATCCCAAGTGTTATCAGGATTATCACCAGTTTCAGTATCTAATCTATTATCTTCTTCAGTCTGTTGCTTATCTACTTCTTTAATACCTAATTGATTAAGTCTACTCAATATATTCTTCTTAAATATATCTTTATTACTTACGACATCCTCTACTAACGGTATGTATTCCTCAGCAATCCAACCTGCATCTATTCTATCCTGAATAGTATCGAACATACCATCTATATCTAATGCATGAACATCATCAATAGTTCTAATATTATACATTGAAAGAGCTGTAGAAGTCAATGAATTAGCTACACTATAAAAGGTCTGAGAGTCAAATATGTTAGGCATATTATTAATCTGCTCTGCAGTAAGACCAGGTATATAATATGTTACTCCATATGGATGTTTTCTATAGAATTCTTCAGCTATAGTATCAGCTACTTTATAATCTTTAAACTATCCTTGTTTAATAGCTTTAAATAACTGTCTAGGGAAGTTAGGTTTACCAAATAAAGCTCTAATATAGTCTCTTACATTCTTAAAAAATTTGACGATTTTATATCGCAGAGAAGGATTCTTTTCATTAATCATATAACTTCTAAATTCCTCTGCGAGAGCTTCTTCAACCTACTGTTCAGTATAATCTCTAGCTTCACTATGAGTGTTGACATACTCTTGATATACAGCTCTACGTTGAGCTTCATTCAGTAACAGTAAACTAACATAGTGAAATGCTTCATGATATTCTACACCTTCTCCAGATTGTAAAGATAAACCTATTTGTGGCATTATTTCTTGAGTAATAGCATTGACTACCATTCTCATAATACCATATGCCTTTTCATTAGAACCAGTAGCAAACATAGCATTAGTCACTATAATATTCTCTGGATCCAATCCAAGCGTATCTACTAACCATTTTCTAGCAGATTCAGCATTAAGTGTATTAGTACCTCTTACTGTAGAGAATACTCCTGCTACTTTATCTTTAGGAGTCTATAATACAATCTTCTTACCTTGTCTATTAGTAATAATACCCCAAGTATGACCAGGAAGCAATTTCTAATTAGAAGGAATAGTAAGACCATATTTATCAAGATTCTCTTGTGTAGCAGGTTCAGCTATCACCGGTTGTTTAGGAGTACCTTGTTTCTTTTCAGGAGTAGCCTTAACTGGAGATTGAGTAGCTATAGTCTGTCCATTAGAAGCAACAGAAGATCTTGTAGCAGTAGAAGCCTTCTTCTATGATTCTACTACTTTCACATCATCCGCATATGCAAAAGGAGCTTTAAAAGCATGATCACCTAAGTCAGTCTTTATCTTGCCATGATTGATAAACCAAGCAGCCATAAGAATAGGCTCATTAACTTTTACAAGTTTACCATTCTATTTACTATAACCTAATTCTCTAAGAGAGAAAGTAATGGCATCATTACCGAAACGTATTTGAGTATCATCATTAGATGCTAATTCAGGATGATTAGTTATTACTCTAATCATACCATTTACTACCTACTCAGGAATACGGGACATTAATAAATCTTTATCTGTATTCCAGTGTATATTCTGTGATATCTCATATACGATTCTTTTCTTCTATGAGTCAGTAATACCGTCAAGTTTAGTATAACGAGTAGTATAACCCATTCTAGGATTAGTATAATCTCTTAATGCTCCATTTACAAAGAATCTTTTACCAAGAGCATTTTCATATACATTTAACTACTTTCTTACCAAGAAGTTAAGAGAAACCTTTTCTTTATCTGTTAAACCAGATACAATAGTCTTATCCCCATTATTAGCAAGAATACCAAGTAAGAATTCATCTATTTCATTATGGAAGAATCCATTAACCATAAGTTCGTAAATGAACTCTGCGGTACTCATAGGAATAGGCTTACCGTTTTCATCTCTATTGATAGTACCATCTACATTCTTACTTAACTATATTTCACTATAATTATTTACATTGGGTATTCGATGTAATTCTTCTGCTAACATTATAGGCAAAGTACTATTCTATGACGGAGTATTTTCTACTTTAGGAACATAATACAATTTACCAGCATATCCAGTACCTTGAACAGAAGTATCGTCAGTCTAATCTAGTTTTACAATACTAAAGGGATTTAAACCAAATGGCCCAGTACCGTATCCTATTTCTACATCTCCAGTAACAATAGCTTCTGTTAATTTGTGACCATCACTAGGTATCTAAAAGTCGTCAACTTCATTCAAATGTCTATAAACAGGATTACCGTTTTCATCTACTATGTTATTAAGAGTACCATTGCTGATACGCATATTAGTAGGTTTAACGTGTTTTGCTGCCTCTAGAGGCAATCTACCATCTGTAAAATAGTTCGGTGCGTATTGTTTGATGATCTTAGTTCTAAGGGCAAGCAAATGGCTAATCTGAGCATCTACATCTTCAGGAGTCATACCAAGATTAAGTAGGTCATCTCTCAGACTTTGAGTAATAGCTCTTAAAGAAGTATTATATACTATACCATCTTTTTCTATAATCAGATGTATAGCTAAGTTCTTCAATGCGGTATCTCCACCACTCATATCATGTGTACTTGAGGTTACCACATAATATGCGTCATCTACCGTACTAAGCCATCCTGGAGTAGCCAGGTTAACTGCTAATACAGAGCCAGGTCTACGTTCAGCTGCTTTGCCATCCTTTGTAATGAATGTAACAGGTTTGCCTGCTACTGTAATAGGCATTACTTCATCAGTAGTAGGTAAGTAGAAGAAAGTATTAGCTATGTAAGCTCTCTTTTGTTTACTCTTAGTAATAATAGGATTACGTTCGTCCATATCTGCTGTATCATTAGCATACGTAGCAGGACCAGTAAATCCATCATCATACATTTCGTCAAATACATTTTGTACTTGAAGCATTTCTTCTCCTATAGTAATAGAGTTATCCGGATTCTATTGCATAGTAGGATCCCATTTTACTTCATCTGTAGCAGGGTCAATGTATACCTCAGATGCTTTACCTTCTTCAAGAGTAGGAGGAGCTACTTTATCTTTCTATGCTTCCTATATTGGAGCAGGAGTAGGTTCAATGCTAGGAGAAGGTTCTGGTGTTTGTACTTCAGGTACTTTTGGTTTCTTTTCCTCTATAGTAGAAGGAACGTCTTTGTCTTCTTTTTCTTCTTCAAATGAAGACTGAGAATCATCGTTTGCTGCTTCTTCAGCAGAATCATTAATAGGATTTTCTGGAGTTACTTCTTCTACAGCATTGGTGGCTATCTCTATATCTAATTTAGAATTATCGTCATTATCCTAATTGTTATTAACAGCTTCCTCCTATACCTTAGTACGCTCTGTATCATCAACATAAGTATCGTCTAATTCATACTCTCTAGCTTCTTCTTCATCGAGTAATTCTTGAGGTAATGTCTCTAATTCAGGATTTGCTTCCTATTCCAATTTATTTACAAGAGTTTCAATCTAAGAAATAGTTTTACTATCCTCATCTTCTTTTTCCTTCATCTCATCCTGAGGTACAACAGGAGGAGTATTTTCTTCCATTGTATCCATAGGAGATTCAGTTTTCTCAGCTGGAGAAGGTTGTTCTAAAGTAGCAGGTTCCTCAGTAGTTACAGTTTGAGTATCTTCATCAACTACAGGTTCTTCTGCAGGAGTACCCTACTCTTCTTCTTTTTCCTGTCTTGCTACCTGTTCTTTGCTATCTCTACGTATTAAATCTCTTTGAATAACAGATACAGCTCTACGCTTATAAAGTGATTGCTTATCAGCTAAGTTCTCGCTTTCATCCCACTCCTTATTTACTTTGTCATTGTAGTCTTTGATTACCTGTTGTTCAGATCTAGGCTGTCTTCCATTAGCTTCATCTTCATTAGCTGCATTAGTAAGTATAGATTGTCTTTGAGCATCTGTTATATTATCCCAAGTAGGTCTATAAAGTCTTGTATCGCCAGCATAAGAACCGACGATATATGCAGCATTATGTTGAATAAGATCTTGTGTAGCTCCGTCATTAATAAACTTCTCAGTAAGAGCTTGTTCTAATTCCTCTTGATAGGGAAGAGCTATAGCGTTTAATGCTTCTTGTTGCTCTGTTGTTCTTTTATTCTATTTCTTTAGATTCTTAATATACTATTGAATTCCAGATATACCATCTATGTTGACGTCTAAGTTTAAGTCCTACTTTAGACGTTTTAAATCTTGCTTTCTATTAGATAGCTCCGTATCAATAGTATTAAGAACTTTAAAATAAGTATTATTTATAAGATTATTAATAGCACTCTCTCTATATTGAACAAAGTCTATTGCTTCATCTCCTTCTAATTCGTCTACATATTGATTATACATTAGTCTAAACATACTATCTAACGTATTATCATTACGTATTTTAGATTCAAGTTCTTCAATAGCTTTAGTAGAATTTTCAGAAGCTTGTGTCTGATCATTCAATCTATCACGTAAATTAATGGCATTCTTGATAATCTGATTATATTGTGTATCACCAAAAGTAGCATTAATTTGATTAGCTATATCATTAAGTTCTTTATTAGAGACATAAGTAGATACAGTATTAGCTAAAGCTATGTCTTCATCAATCATTTCATCAGTTACACCTTCTGGCTTATATTGTTTCAATGATTGTAAAGAGTTACGTATTCTACCAAAGTTATTACCATTCTACTTAGAAGCGGAGATAAACTGATCTATTTTGTTATCTCTTTCAGCATCAGCATAATGATCAGCAGTAAGACCTCTAAGTTTATTGTCTGTTAATACCTGCTTAGTGCCTTCATATACATCCCTAGCTCCATATACTCCTGTCATAAACAAACCAGTAAATCCACCAATCTTCATTTCATTGATAAGATCCTTATCTGTATTAAGAGTATTATCTGGATGTATTCCATAGTAAGCTAAATTGGCTTCTAATCCTAGATTAGCCATATTGGCTGCACCACTTAACAAAGAATATCCTTCAGCATTATCATAATCTCCTTTTTGATATCTACTAGATACTAAATTCTGAACACCTTCTTCAGTACGTTCAGTAAAATAACTTAATCCTAAAGCTTTACCTAATTTAGTAATAGTACTTAAAGCATCCTTAGTAGCTACTTTACCCATAGGGTTCTTAGATATCTTATCAGCTACTCTGGTAAGGGTATTATCAAGTATGGAATTACCTGCCTCAGCTAATCCTCTATTAGATACTGACTAAGCCATTTCAGCAGAAGTAGCCATGTTAGGAGTCTTACCCAGTAATCTACGCATACCATATGCTCTAGACAGCCATTGGCCACCATATGAGAATAAAGTAGATTCTACATAATCAGGAATAGATAAGGCTGAGTTAGTCTGTTTTAATACTTCTAAACCCTTTTTAGATTCGTCAAGTATTTCGTTATATCTTGGATCGTCAGTCTTTAACTGTTGTGCTACGGATGCTTGAAATATTTCATAATCATCCATATCATCTACAGGATAGCCTAATGAAGCCAATCTAGACTTCGTCTGATTAGTAATATTAGAAATATTAATACCTAATTCATTAGCACCATTAAGTACTCTTTCTTGATATGCAGAGAATGCTTCTGAAGATGTTTCACTATCGCGCATATAAGAAGCTATGGCATAGTTAACTCCAGCTTCAGTCATAGCATATAACAAAGGTAAAGTACCACCAGAGCTTGCAGAGAGAGCTCCTTTAGCTACTCCATTCAATATAGCACTGGCTCCCATTTGACCAATCATAGCTCCAAATTCTGAGTAACTACTACCTAAATGAGGCAATGCGTAATACCAACTCATAGGATCGTCGATACTAATTTCGTTTCTCTCGAATTTAGCTTTGAATTCTGGGTCTATCTTAGTAGGATCGAATAATAGATTACCTTTCTTGATAGTGTTAATCTTAGCTTGAATATCTTCTTCTTTAGATTTCTTTCTGGTATTAGCTACCTGTAAAGCTTCATCTAACTAACTTACTTGTGTAGAAAGAGAATTCATATCATTCTTATTTCTACTATCCCACATAAACTACATTTGTTCAGGACTGAGTTTACCTATATTACCAAATATAGTATTAACTCCCTCAGCAGACAACATGTGTTTAAAGTTATTATTGGGATTTAAGTCAGCAGAGTAATTTGCATTAAGGTAGTCATAAGTTAAATATTTTAAATAATCTTTAACACTACCAAACTTCTCACGATTCTTAAATAGTTCTTGAGGTCTTGTTTCATAAAATATATCCTGCAGATAAGGATTAGTTCTAGCCATTTCCTTAACAGCAGGTTCTAATTGAGCAATTTTTTGGCTCAATTCATTCTAACGAGTATAGGCTGCAGCTAATTGTGAATCAGACCAGTTATACCCATTAAGCTCTATATTCCTATTTAAGTCTATTAATTCTTGTTTAGAATTTAAATAGTCTTTAGCATTTTCTAGTTGAGGAACCCATAATCCTTCAGTAGAAGATAGCTCACTATACTTCTTATCCAAGTTAACCTAATGACCTTGTACATTAGCTTGTCTCCAAGGATCTAATACAGTGTGACCTATTTTATTATCTGTAATTATATCTAATAAGCTAAACTCATTATCTTTTTCAGTTTTTGGTCTACTGTAATCAGCTTCTTCTAATTGCTTATGAACAGACTCAGCTGCTTCATTAAGCAACTGAGCCTATCTAGCTTCTTGACTATATTCTTGTATTCCAAAGGTATCTAGCTTTGGAGTATCGTAGAGCTCGAAATCTCTTGCTCTTTGTTTAGTATTAAGTATTTTATCCATAATAGATATTAATTCATTCTTTCATACTCTGAAATGAGATTCTGTGTATCAGTAGTTTTACTGCTTAAATGTCTATTATCGTGAGTCCAAGCCGCATCTCTTGTAATTGCTGACTCACCTTCATCTGGTATTAAACCTAAAATTGGAACTCTAATAAATTCTCTTGTTTTATCTGATACGGTTCTAGAAGTACCATCACTAGTAGAACTCTATCTATCTGTTGTAGATGTAGTTGTATTTCCTAATTTAACCTTTCTCATTCCCATTGCAGCTCTTTCTTCAGGAGTGAAATCACTCATTTGCTCAATAGGAATATAAGCGTATTTTCTTTGGTATAAGAAGTTACCATCAGTAGTTACTTTAGGATCACCTTTGATAATAAAGTCGTGATACTTATTACCCATTTGCCAATTGTGTTTAAATTTATCACGAGCTACCATACCTTTAACTGTAGTATCACTCAAGTTCTTAGCATTTCTACCGCCAGGATTAATAACATTTGAACGAGTGGTTCCCATTAATCCGTAAGCAAAGTCTTCAGCAAGAATAAAGTTACGAGTATCGTTAGCTTCATATCCACCATAAGCTTTAGTACCATTAGTACCCTATTTAGCATATACATCACTTACTTCAGGGCTAAGTGGACTGGACATAACATCTAACAGATAGTTCTCTGCAGCAACAAGACTCTTGTGATTTCTTGCTATTTGGTTAAAGCTATTACGCATTCTAGCCTGCATTACAGCAGGGTTAGTATTAGCAGCATAAATAGCCTAATCTTCAGGGGATAATGCATCTACACCTTTCTACATTACTACAGATACTTTATCAGGAGTAAGACCACTAAAGTTATCCATTAATGTCTTACGAGCATCTCTATGTAATATAGTAGTAAGATTGTTCATTGCTTGAGCACTTCTATTAGCAGCAGCTTTCATCTGTAACTTAGCACTTTCCATCCACCAAGGATCACGTTCAGCCTAATCATATGCAAACTCTCTACCAGCTGTGATTAGAGTGTTATTAAGTTGATACTCAGCATCTTCTTTACTAAGACCTTGTCTTTGTAATATTTCAAGATGCTTACGGTATTCAGGAGTATTCTGTATACTTGATAGATTCTTTTGAATTTCATAATCTGTTCTATCTGTAGATACTCCAGAGTGTATCCAACCATTTGACACTCCAATAAAGCTAGCCTTCAGGTTATCAACATATGGTTTAACTAAGTCTACTTCTGATTTATAGGCTAAAGGAGATATATCGTTGAATATATCATCCTGTGCTGTATCATAATTAGTAAAGTCTACATCATGCCATAAAGGGTTATATTTACCAGATAACATTAATTGTTGATTTGCTTTCTATCTAGCAAGCATACCCTCTCTACTCTACTTAAGTCTACTTAAATAACCGTAATCGATATTATTAATTCTCTATTGTAGTCTAGATCTAAAGTTAGCATCCTTCATAGCATCTGGATTAGTAGATGCCTCTTGAATTAAATCAGAGAACTTACCTATAGAATTTCTATAGTAGTTTTCTGTATCTACTGCAGAAGGAGATTGAAACTCTCCAAATGTAGTAATTGTATTTGTCAAATCTTTTGCAGCCTAATCTACAGCTTCTTTCTGTGCTGCACCTATCCTATATAATTCACCAAAATTAATAGGAACGTATGTGTTTAATATAGGAGCTTCTGCAGCTCTATCATATCTATTTGCCTACATAATTTATCCTATTATCTTAAGTACTTACTCCAATTCTTAATAGCATCTGATGTAAATCCTGCCTGTAAGAACGGTTTATATAATTCAAGCATAGCCTTATCTCTCTTACTTTGATTACGCATAAGAGATTTGTTTTGTGCAAATTGACTCAACTGACTTAATCCAGCTCTACGAATATTACGAGCAGAAGCTCTATTTTGTGCATTGAGATCTGAAGCGAGGTTTGTAGCATTGACCCATTGTTTACCAAGATCATTCATAGCATTAGCGTATTCACCTTTATACTGATTATTAACATTACTTTCAGTAGCTCTAGCTGCAGCTTTAGCTTTATTTGCTTGGATAGCATTCTATAATCTAAATGCCATATTATGACCAGTATTAGTCATTTGTTGACTTGCACTATAATTAGCCACATCTCTATTTTGCTCTATATCTCTAAGTAAAGGATTAATGTTATATCTACGTCTACCCATAGTATTGACAATAGCAGATGCGTACGGATTATAATTAGCCTATACTGATTCTGGATTACCTGTGAATAGATTAGACATTATTGGAGCTAGTGTTGCAAAGTCACTAATAGCGTCTACCCAGTTAGGACTATTTACTTCAGGAGTATTAACTGTAGTAGGATTAGTACCTATAGTAGGCATTATACTTCTAGTTCTAATATCTTGAGGAGTAGCGGATACTTCCGGTACTATTTCATCAATAGTATTTAAATCAGACATTATCTCTGGAGCAACTACAGATTTAGCTACTCTAGGAGTAGCCTTTTTAGAAATAGTCTAAGAACTACTAAATTTAGTTCTTTTGGGAGCAGTAATAGTCACTTCAGGTAATGTACCAGCATTTACTTCTGATACTCTACCATAATTATCCCAAGGAGCAGTAACATCTCCTTTTATACCCCAAGTATCTCTAACTCTTGGTGTAGGAGCACTAACACCCATACTGATTTCACCAGCAAATCTAGGGTCTATCATAAAACCAGCAGCATTGTATCCAGCTGGAGTATTGTCACCTCCTCTAGCAAAACTCTCTAGTTCTTTAGTTTTATTCTTAATACCTTTCTTAGCTTTAATACTTTCTTGCATAGCAAATAGTTTGTCATGCATTAATTTATTATTCATCTCATTAAGCATATTTGCATTCTAAGCGTATATGTCTTTTCCTTTACTTTTCTTTCTAGTCATTACTTTATCACCTAATTCTGCAAAGGTTTTATTTGTACCAGGCACTTTCAAAGTATTACTTAATATTCTACTTCCTTCTGGTAAGTTTACTAAATTACTGTCTGTAGGCTATCCTTGTTCAGGTACTTTACTTACTGAACCATCTGGAGTCTGTATTAATTCTCCATCGTCTACATAAGCCAATGATGAAGGAACTTTACCACCGTACTCAAATACATCAGTATCAAATTCTGTATTATCTTCATTAAATTCATTAGCTAATCTTTCTGTACCAGCTACAGCTTCTCTATTTTGAAATGCATTCAACCTTATAGCTGCTCTACGTCTTCTAAGTTTCTTATTTCTAAATGCACCTCTTAAGCCAGTACCCAGAGTACCTTCATCAAAGTCAGTAAATGAGGTCATTTCTGCTGCTTTTCCTTTCTTACCAATAAGACCAACTGCTGCACCAGCAATACCACCTACTAAACCACCTACAGGTCCACCTATAGTCATACCAAGTTGTGCTCCAGATCCTGCACCTTCCGCTATACCAGTAAGAGATTGCATAGTAGCCTCTCCACCAGTAGTAGCAGTAGAAGTCTAGAAAGGACTTGTCAATGTATTTATGGCTCCAGGTATTGCCTAAGCTATTTCTGATATATTTCCTATATTTGTATTAGCAGGATTATTCTTAATCATAAGATTGTTAGGGTTATTTGGAGCAGTCCCCCTAGCCATTGATGATTGTAATTCCTACATATTACTTAAAGATACCGGCAAACCAAACTACGCAGCAGGAATCTATATCTTTCTTTTCTTTGTATTCTTTTTCATATTAAATTCTAGAATATCTATAAGTAGTTGTTATCTAAGGCATCTAAAAAGAATAATCCTTATCTGATTTAAATTTATAATCACATATCATATATTTACCTCTCATTCTAGCAGGGAATGACATATTATCATCCTCTTCAAATGAATCCTGTCTTGGAACTGGTAATCTATAAGTATCTTCACGATAGTCAAATACTAAATCCTAACCGTCTTTATTAGCTACCTAGTGTTTAGTAGTTAATTTAATACTATCAAGAATATCATTGGTTAGTATTTTATTATTTGGATCTATAAAGTCTCCCTATAACTGAATATTATCAAATACTTTAGTATACTGAGGATCTTTGTTTACTACTATCTTTAATCTAATGTCTTTACTAGTATCACCAAATCCTTCTATATCTAATGAATTAATGATATAGAACTCATTATTCTTAGTTGTTACAATTTTATCTGTAAGAGGTAACGTAAAATCTGGATCAAATGTATATAAAGATGTAAATGCGTTTAATTTTTCATTATATATCAAAGACTTATTATACAGTCTGAACCATACTTCATCATATTTCTTATCATACAATGAATTAGCTCCTTTAGTCTTTTGATTATACATGTTATTCATATAAGACTGCACGTTACAATCTTTTGATATTATACTTATTCCACTTCCTGTAGATTTACATATTTCATTCTTATTAGAATCGTACCAATATATGCTATTACTAGAGTTAACAATACTTCTATCATTAACTACATTAGTACCATTTAGAGTACTCAAATAATCGTATCTATCCAATACTCCACCAGTACCTAATACTAGTTGTCCTACATTGTTATCTTGTATTAGTGATCTTTCATTTACAGATAGTATACCAAATGCATTATTCTACCAGAAGTATAGTCTATTGAATATACCTTTTATATTAGTTATCTCTCCATACTAATAATCTACATCTATAAAATCAGCAGGTTTAAATATAGACCAATTATCTATATTCTCATTTGTAGTTTTAGCTTGTGAAACATATACCCTATTAGCTGATTTTACATTTGCTTCATCATATAATCCTCTAGTACTAAATATTTTTCCATCAGGCTATGCAGAGTATGCGTCATTATATAAATAATAAGGTTTACTTTGCGAATGATATGTACCTAATTGAACAGGTTCTATTTGCAAATATGCATCTACATTATTTGAAGCACCATTATATGTTCTATTAGTCATTTGCCCCATAGATAATTTCAAATTGATAGTGCTTTCTAATGGAATATACGCTCCGAAATAACGTTTTCGTTCAGACCAAGAATCACCACCAGAAGCTTCATTTCTTTGAAATATCATTTGAGATGGATAATCTAGAATACCAATATAAGTATCTCCTCCAAAAGCATATACTACAGGATTATTCTTATCACCATATGACCCTATAGGTATATATGTAGAACTAGTTCTAGCTGAATAAGTATTACCGTTATATGGTATTAATGGTTTTTTTGCATTAACTACAATTAATGGACAATTATCATTAGCATGTTCATCACGATAAAATGAAATAGGTTGGATTGAAAGTATATCATCATCTGATACCTATAATATAAGACATGGACCAGCTGGGCCATAAGTAATTACATCTATATTACTTCCACCCTCATAAAAATTACTAGCGGTCCAATTAGAATAAGTAATGTTACCTATACTAGCTTTATAAGGTTTTACTCCACCATTTAGTACGGCATTGTATGGTATTATAGCTGGAAGTTTTGCGTCTATTATACTTTGTTCCTTTCCTATAAATTTAGAATTTACTCGAAAATAGAATTTCTATATATAAGCACAGTACCAGTCATCATTATGAATAGCAAATACTTGTGATGCTGAAGCTGACGCATTATTCCCAGAATTATATACTTTAGTACTTTTTCTATTAGTAACATGAGATGTTCCTTCTGGTAAACGCTAAGCTGAGTTATTCATAGCTACCCAGTTTTGCACATTTGTACCTTGCTGATCTGTATCTTGTTTACTGAAATCAGATATAAGAACGGCTTCCTATCTGAGATATATATTGTCTTTAAATAGAGCTTCAGTCTTTTCTCCATTAAAACATACTTCTGGTGATATAAACCTCCAATAATTATCAGTTATATCTTCTTCATCAATTTTTCTTCCAACTACACCTGCTCCAGATCTTTCTATTACCAACCCTCTACGTTTAGTATGTAAAAATGGCATTGGCCTATACTCATTAGTGTCTTTATTACTTTCTCCTCTGCCTATTTCTCCAGTATCGCTTGTTTCAACAATTTTATAATTATGTATTGGAGTGATAACTCCTTGTGATACAATGGTCCTATCTTTTTCTGTTCTATCACATCTTACTATTTCATAAGATACCGCATCAATAGGAAAGTTCTTTACCGTAAATTTAATGCCTATAGGTTTTGAGTACCAGTAACTACCAAATTGTGTAAGAAGAGGGGCTGTGACTAAATTAGGCATTCTAATATCTCCTATCCATAACACTGGAGAAGCTATAAATTTACTATTGTAAAATACGATACCAAAGCGATATACTTCATCTCGTTGATAACTTTTAAACAACGAAGCTATAATAGGATCAGCATAATTTCTTTGTCTATAAGCAGAAGTTATAGGTCTATCATATATTTTACTTCCATTTAATTCATAAATAGGCATAGAATTTGTAGTAAAACCACTAACATCAAGTCCCACATTATTTGCCAATTCTACGCCAGTAAGAGGAGAATAAGTTTCATTTAATTCTGTATTAATAAAACTATATGATATATTTAGCCCATTACCTCCAAGTTTATTTCCTTCTCCATATACATATTCTGTAGGCTGCCCAAAGCTAGATCTAGCCGCATTATAAGGGTTAATGCAATCATGATGTCTTGGAATTTTCCTCATAGCATCGTAATCTGTAATTGAGAAATATTCATAGTCATCAGGATTAGCAGTTTCTAACCTAACGTAATTGTTAGCATTAGCTCTATATACTCTTGCATCGTATTCTACTAGATCATCGTTATCATATATCATTGGTATCCAAGACGTTTCTGTAACATTAGACGCAAATAGTCTGTTCTATAGAGAAGTAATACTGTTACATATAAAAGAATAGCTAGTAAACGCATTAAATTCTTCCTATGTCATAGTGCTTAATGCACTACTACCAGTATCAGTATAACTTATGTAATCTAAATTCGTATCTATTTCAATATCATCTATTACAGAATAAGTAGGAATAGAGTTGTTATCTTCATAGAAGATACGTACTATAGTACATCTATTGAAATCTTTAGTGCTAAGTTTTGCTCTTACTGTACATCCTTTACCTGTATAAGAGCCTTTCTAAGACCCTTCGTGATTTATTAATGGAGAATTAATTTCAGAAGCATCTAAATGTACTAAATTACTCAAACTAGATAATGAAGTCTATTGAGAGTGTTTATTATACAGTCTATAACAATACTGTACCATACCAGCTTGAAAGTTACCAGACACAATATCTGTAACTTCAAATGGTGGTAATATTGCATTAGGTATTATGTCAATACTATCAGGATTAAGTATATTACCATCTGCATCTACTAAAGGATTATCTACATTAGGGTACTTTATATACTTATCACTCATAATGTTGATTACTTTAATAGATGAGTTTCCATCAGTAAAGTAAGCTTTAATATTGGACTGTGTTTCGTAATTTAATACTATACTTAACTGATTTGAATCAGCTTTTTCACATAGTTTTAATTTACCCTATAATACAATAGTACTAATTAAATTAGGAGAATCAAAATTCTCTATACGATATATTTTATTATAACCGTCAACTAACTTAGTAACAATTACTGCAATATCATTTATAGTAGCTGTACCTATTATTTCTTCTGTACCTTTAATGCCGTAATTATATTTCTTAGCGCCTTCTACACTCTAAAGAACACCACTAGTACTAGAATCATCAGTAATTATACGAACATCTTGACCATATCTATATTGATTATTCGGCAATATAGCTGCATCACTGTCCATATTCATACCACCATAAAATGTATTTATTTGAGCTGTATTACTAATCATAATTATCTATTCTAATTGTATATATTCTGTTCATCTCCTGTAGTAGAGAAGAATGTATCGTGATCGTCAAACTCTGTATATAATTTATTCCAAGTATTCTTTATACTTTCTATTTCATCTGTACCAGGCATCATAGCTTCAGCATATGCCTATTTACGATAAAAGTTATAAGAGTTACGAATATCGTAGTAGTCTCCTTGACTAATCTGACCTTTTAATTTCTTAGGATACATTAGTTTCATAGTCACATACCAGAATATAGCTTCTTTGTATGATTCGATATCTGGTATCATTGGCATTGCTTCTTCATCAGTAAATATTGCATAGTATGATACTTTAACAAATCCTTCAGGTATATTAGTCATTATATAACCAGGTTTAGTCATATACTATAATTCATTACTAAACATAGTGCTATCTCTATGACCTATAGATCCATTAACGTATTTACCATTGACTGTACCTACTGTCCATTGATTAAGTAAGATACTAAGGGTTTGACGTAAACTAGTATCTTCATTTAATTTCTGCAGGGCCTCTGTATCACTTGTAAGATTGAACATATTCTTTACTAATGGAAATAACTCAGTATCGTGTATCAACATACAAGGTTTACCGCATCCTCTATCATGAAATATCCCAAAGCTTGAAGTAGTCTTACGCATAGGTAACCAACCACCATCATTCTAGAATGAAAAAGCTACTTGACCCAGTTTGTATAAATCACAAGGTAAAGCTGCTTGATGATTTATAATAGGTAGAATAACTACTTTATGATCGTACTATTGAATGGCTCCTATCTTAAGTATAGCTTCGAGTATGTATTCCTTTATATCAGTAATTCGAATATCCGGTTCTTTTAATTCTAAATCTGCTATAACTTTAGCTATTATAGCTTTAGAAGAAATCATTCTATTATCTATCATTTTGTGTATTTTTTAATTTCCAAATATAGCCATAAGCTGATTTTTGTTTGCCTTGATAACATCTTTTTATACTCACTCTTGTAGTATTAGGATTACCTAATGTTCTTGCAGCATCCATAACAGAAGGAAACTCTTCAATTAACTAACCATCTAGGCTGTATTTACATATAGGTTTTTCTAAGTTTTTGACATGTTTAGAACGTTTCTAAGATACTCCTTTTTTCCTTCGCATTTCTTCTGTCCATACTCTATTCTTATTAGCTTTAATAATACTATCACGTTGCTATTGACTCAACGTGTGACCTTTTGGAGTACATCCTGTAGTTTTGCCAGCTATTTTACAGATATTATAATCTCCTAATTCGTCAAGATACTTCTATTCTATTAGTAGCAAAGTGTCTGTTATATTTTCACATCTTTCTAATACTATAAAATAAAACTTATCTATACCAAATTTATTAACTGCTCTTTGTAAATAACAATTAACATGTTCTCCTTTTATTAAAGCAGAATAGTGTTGCCTGAATCTTTTTCTTAATGTTCCAGTAGATCCTATATATTTTTTATTATCAAGGGAATTTACTATAGCATATACTCCACTTCCATCTTCAAGATTATACCAAGATCCAAAAAACATATCATGTGCATTTTCTTTCATAATTCTGGATAATCTTTTAATTTTTTGAAAATGAGTTGGGCGAGATCCCTCTTGTTTTGTCTACAAGCTACAAACTAATAAGCTCCTTTATTAATCAATAGACAATCTTTCTTTTGCCAGTAGAATCTGTACTTAAAGTAATTGGAGTGCTCATTAAGTAAGTATACGGGTTTGCCTGTTTCTCTAGTAGCTTTCCAGTCCCATCTTAAACTTTTACCTGTAAATTCTTTAGGCATATGCTTAATTATAGACAACTTACCAAGTCTACAAGGTAGCTTGAACTCTTTACAATTAAGCATGATTTCATCTCTAATAAATTTAAAGTAATCTGTAACTATAGCTTTAAAGGTCTTTAAATCTACATCATACTAAGTATTAGGCTCAATGTATTCCTTATAACTTATATAGTAATCAGCAATGGTATAACACTTTCTGTCATACGTTAGTCGTTCTCTCATTTCTTACTATATATATTTTGTGTATCATCTTTAGAGTCATTAGTTACATCACTAGGTTGAGTTACTAATACTCTTAATTCTTTCTCTAATATCATTTGTACTATAGTTGGAACCATAGCAGCAGGAACAGGGTATTCATCATCAGGATTATAACAAGGTATATCGTTAACCGGATCTTCTAATATACAATCAATACTTATGTACTCTAACTAATTAGAATCTCCTTCTACGTATATTTTACTACCCTTAACCCATGCAATATAATCTTTACAAGTAGCTTTTCTGTATCTCTATAGTTTAGCTTTAGTATAATTACCCAACTATATAATGTTACCATACATATCTCTTACTGCTACTACTCCTGGTCTGTATCTAAAGCTAATTAATGCTGGTAGTTCTCTATCTCCTACATATACATGTTTACCAGGATAAGTCTATATTACATCAAGATGAATAGGTTCAATTGTAGAGACATACGCTTCATCTACATCATAACCTTTATCTATTGCCTACTTTATAAGCATTGCTCTATAATACTTTATCCAGAGTTCAATCTAATGTCTGCTTAGATGTTCTGACTCTGTAATATTATTATTACGAGCAATCTATAATATATTATCTATTATATTATTAAGTGACATATAAAATTCTATTAACGTTAATATACCTAGAACGCATTTTAAAGCGATTAGAGGCATTTTATGTATACAGCTATACAATCCCTTATCGCAACTAATAGCGTTTCCTGTACAAGCTTAAAACAAAAAAAAGGTTGACCTTATTGATCAACCTCTTTCATTACATTCTACATATTCTGTGGTAACATCTATTTCATAGGTGGTGGAACCATAGAACTTGCTTGTTTAATTATATTCTTTAATTCATTTACTTCATCTTGTAGTTCCTTTATTCTAGGATCCTCTGTATTAGTAGGTTCCTTCGGTATATCTAGTTTCTCAAGTAAAGCCTAGCACTTACTCATTTCTTCATCACACTTAGCTATTGACTTTTTCCTAGCTTTATAAGTGTTGTACTAATTCCTAAGTATATTCACTATCTCTTGTTTATCTGTAGAGATAGTAAGACCTAAATTAGTATCTGTAATTACAGATTTATTTTCAGGAATAGTAAACTTCCTAGACTCTCCATTACATTGTATTGTTACATCTACTACCTTCTTCCTAGGTTGGTTAGGCATAGGAAATTGATTAGTTGGTAGTGGTTCATCATATGCGCCTGATACTGATACCACAGACCCTACATTATATTCTGTGGTCTTCTTAAATGTACCAATTACTTCTATTATATAGACGCTATCTCCAGTTTTCAATTGGTTAAATAACATAATTAAATATTTTTAAAAGGGCTCAATTAAGAGCCCTTTATTATTAAGCACCAGGTGTAGCTATATTAGCAGGATATGCATTTACTAACTGATATGTATTATTACATTTGTTGTAATAAATCAGATATCTAAAGTTAACCTGCAAGTCACCAGCTTGTACATCTTCCTGTAAAGCATTACGAAGTAAAGACTGAGTAGTGTTATCAGATTCGCTATCTGATAAACCAACTGGCAGAGAAGCACTAGCCGTAGGAGAAGCCTATCTTACATCTAAGAAGAACAGACCTTCGTTAGGCAAACTTCTGTAATCTGCGTAGTTAACGTCATATCTTACTTCTGTAGATGTAGTTACTACTCCAGTAGTTCTAAGTACAGGTATACCAGATATGGTATTCAGTCTACGACGACGTCTTCCAAAGAAGAACGGGAATCCAGCTCCCCAAAACGGGGGAAACGATGTTTGCGTATTATAGAAAGGAAACATAATTTACCTCCTTTCTATTAGCAACCACATTGTGAACTCAAACCATAGTTTGCATAAGTATCACCAGCAAATGCTCCGTAAGCAGCAGCTCTGAAAATTTCTGGATTATATACAGACAGTTGAGGATAAGGTACGCTTACTGTATTAGGCAACTTACACTTAATACCGTCTACATCTGATTGCAGAGTGTTAAGTCTAGTTACGATAGGTGCAGTAGCTTGGTTGATCATTGTACCTACAGCAGCTGTCTGATGTTCATTACTCAACTGAGCAATCAACGTAGAGTTCTTCTCACGTAAAGCATCAATCTTATCTAACAGAGCTTGGTTCTGCATAGCATCAAGCTTAGCGATTATAGACTGAGTATTAGCTGTATTGTTATCACGGAGAGACAGGGTATTGCTGTTCATAGTGTTAACCAAGTTATTAGTTTGGTTACATACAGACAGCTGATTTTCATAACCCATCTTAGTGATGTTGTTGTTTACAGCGTCAATAGAACGCTGAGTTGTGCAGCAGCAGTTAGCTAACTGAGAAGCAAGATTTGCATTACCAGAAGTAATAGCATTAATTACTTCACAACTTGACAACTTAGTATCACAAGAGATCTGACTTACACCAGCATTGATTTGATTCAAAGCGGACTGAACTGCATTGATGTCACAGTTCAAAGTAGTTGACAGATTGCTTATTGCATCTTTATTACCATTGATAGCCTACATGAGCAAATTAGTATTAGCATCAGTATTTAGTTCAGAAGCTAATGCACCAGCGTTACGGCCACCGAAACCGTTACCACCCCAGCAGAACCAGATCAGAATGATCCAGATCCACCACCAACCGCCGTTTCCACCGAAACCGCCGTTGTTGTTCATCATAGCCATCAAAGCTGCAGGATCCATACCTTTATTAGCATTTTGCATTAAAGCAGCGAGACCAGCGTCGATACCGCGATCTTGCACGATAATTCTATCTTCTAACATAATTGATTTAGTTTATAAAAATTGATTTTAATTAATATCTGACATAGCGAGTGGCTCTACGAGAGTACTCATAAGGATCATATTCGTGTTCTACTCTTTCGTAGTCTCTCTTTTCATAATCATCCTTATCATACATGCTACGTCTTCCGAACATACCCATTCGTCTACCACCTCTACGATAATGTCCAAAGTCTTCTTCTTCATCTTCATACTTGGACATTTTCTCTTCGTAACATTCCATTTCAGCTTCTCTGATATGATCGCACATTACGTAAATATAATAATACCACATCTTACCTTCGTCAATATCTTTATCATTAAGCCAAGCTTTTGCAAATTCAACGTAGTGTTTAGTATTATTAGAACCAGTAATGTTCATAATAACTCTATAGTAATCAGAGTAAACCATATTTAATGCTACAAACCAATCATAACGATTGAATTTGCTTCCTAGAGCAATTCCGTATTGACTGGCCAATGTGGTAGTCTCTTCTAAAGACCAATGTGGTCCACGAGTACCGTCCTCATTTTCCATCTTCATTACAGCTTTACGAGCATATTCCTCATTGAAGTGAGGTCCGTGTTCTTTCTCGTAAGCCTTCACACGAAATATTCTATGCATATTATTATTGATTAATATTGTTTTGAATATGTTATTTGTCGGGAATTTCTATTACCCGTGTATCCGTTACTTTGATCAACGGATTGCTATTTACTATCTGGTAATTTTTGATATATATTTTTTTAAAGTCAAAGTGAAAGAATCTAACTAGCCAGTTCTTATAAGTATTCTTATATTCTTTATTTTCTGTTACGAATATTGTCTACTAGTTTTTTATATCTATTTTGGCTGTTAGGATTGAATCCTTTCTACTAACTATGATAGTTGTTAAGTCATTAAGTTTTAACTCTTTATCGAAGTCTATTAACTTCTCTTTAATTACTGTTTTCACAGAATCCTTAATCTCAGTATTGATTACACTTACATTGGTTAGATTCTTATCTTTGACTTTATTATCTTTCTTTACTTGATTTATCTATTGTATCAAGCTATCCTTACTATTATTCAGTTCATTTATAGTAAGTTGTAATACTCTATTGTGTGCCTCTTTATTAGATGCTATCTCTTCATAAGCTCTAATATTGTTAGTTATTCTGTTAATCTCTGCATTCTTTTTATTTAACTAACGGTTCTAAAACAAAACAGTCGCAATAAGTAAACTAACTAAACCTACTGCGACTATTCTGATATTGTTACTGAACCAATTAATTATCTTTATTACTATTGGTATCATCTGAAAGTTCTCCATCTAATTCGACATCTAATATCTATTCCCCTTTCTTCTTTGCTATCTTCTTAAGTATATTCCACACTTTCCATCTAGGATGTAGTTTACCTAAGTTCTCAAGTAAGGAGAAGAATTCTACTAAAGCTATAGCACCTGCTATAAACTCAATAGCGTGTAAATCTATAGAAGTTACTATAAACTTCTCAATAGTAAACGCACCACATATAGCAACTATTGCATCTCTTAGCTTATAGAATATTTTTGAAGTTAATCTCCTTGAACGTGCTAATATTTCATCGTCTTTATATTTCTTATTTACTTTGCACTCATATAAAGTATTAACTATGATAATGCCAGCTAGAGCTGTAATAGGAACATATACTGGTGAGTATAGAGATATTAATCCACCTAATGCAGCAGATGCTAATTTCTCTGTACTACTAAACATGTTTTTAAATATAGGCATTGTATGCTCTCCTAACTGATAATAATTCATAGATAGTAAATGATATAAAGTGTAAATCAAAAAAGTCCCAGCTGATTCATAAGGGGTTTAAAATCGGCAGGGACTCTGAAAATTGTTCGAGATTATAATTAATAAACGTTTACATTGTAAATAAGTTGCTATTACTCGATTAAACTTAGTTAAGACTAATAGCGGTTCTTACGAGCTTCTAGCATATTCAATCAACTAATGATACTTAATTATCTTCTTTAGTAGATTGATACCATTACAATGTTTCATCCAACCAATATGACTACAGACTTGCTGCCTATATTCACTATAAGTCATGTGCTTAAGTTTATTCATAGCAGCAACTTTCTTACACATTTTGTGTTTAATATTCTTTCTAATCAAAGTATAATCGTGATAGATTTTATATCCTACAAAAGATATACTTCTATCTTCTACTTTGAATATCTGATAATTACTTTTAATTTCTAATTTAAGTGTGCCTAATTGTTCTCTTATTTCATCAAGTAATTGTCTTAAGTATTCTTTATCACTATGAAGTATTACCATATCATCTGCATATCTAAAGTAATACTTAACAGCTTTATCCTCTTTAAGCCAATGGTCAAAGTATGACAAATAAAGATTGGCGAAGAACTAAGAAAGATAATTACCAATAGGAACTCCTTCTACAGAGTCTATAATACCATCTAACAATGCAAGTAGCTTATTGTCTTTAATCTTCTTTCTAACTATCTACTTTAATATTTCATGGTCTATACTTGGATAAAACTTTCTTACATCTAACTTGAGACAATATACTGTATTCTATTTATCTTTCAATGCGCTTTGTACATCATATAATGCCTTATGAATCCCTCTCTTCTTAATACAACTATAAGTATTAGTAATAAATACAGAACGCCAAATTGGTTCTAATATATTCATAATAGCATGATGAACAATTCTATCAGGATAATAAGGTAATTTAAATATAAGTCTTTCTTTAGGTTCTCTAATTATAAATGTATCATACTTAGAGGTAGTATAAGTTTGATTTATCAGTGTACTTTGTAATCTAACCAATAAACTATCTTTATACTTGTCAAACTCCTTAATATCATTTCTATTACTCTTATTCTTTCTAGCTTTCTTATCAGCTAAATATAGATTGTCTATTGAAACAATCTTTTCAAATAAATTATTATATCTTTTCATCTGAAGCACCTAAGTGAGTCTTCACCGAAGTTACCAACACACTCGTTTAGGTTAGTTATATTTTGCCAAGAGGCAAGGTCTCGTTCCTCAAAAATAATCTGAAAATCACTGATAGTTCTCTGATAATCGTGCTTCATTGTACTGACATTAGCATTCGCATTACTAAGGTCATTGTTAGAATTCAGATTGAATAAACCTGCATTGGAACTATTACTCGTGTTAGCCCCTATCTAACTTACTTGTTCAATCCAGAACGACAACCTATTTGTTAATAATTAAGGGATATATACCAGACGAGTACCGACATCAGCCGCAGCACCAAGGCCACTGCCAGAAGCCAGACAGAATAAACCCGCATAGGAACCATAACCCGCGGCAGCCCCCAACAGTAAAGTTCTGTCAGCTTCTACAGCATTCGTCCAATAATAATCGCAGAAATAAGTAGTATAATTAGCTCCACCTTCCTAACAGAATAAGTCAGCAGCCGCATTATTTGTAATGCGTTTAACCCATTGATTATTGGTAGTGAGAGTAGTTAAACCACTGTCTTCATATAACGATTTATCTATGCCAAAACTCTCTTTGTTGTTGGTGACGTATATCTTATTGTCTGTTCCTGTTACAACAATATCACAACAGTTCTTCCATACATGACCGAATGGATTCTCTATGCCTCTGTATCTATTAGCTTTAGTATTAGCTTGAGTTTCTGCTCCTTCAGCATCAGTATTTGTATAGTTATAAGTAAATTCACCAGAACCATTACCAAGCCCGTCTGTAGAACCGCATGGTACAAAAGAATAAACATCTTTACCATTAACCTTCTTAGTTCCCGTAGTAACTCCATTACCTAATCCACCTTGATGATAACCTTCTGCTGTTAATACATTATTAATTGCTTTTTGACTATTTAGTGTAGCATATTCAACTACAAAACACCAAGTAATAAACTTGTGAGCATTATAAGTATATATAGCATAATGGTTATTCCTATTCTTTCTAGCTTCTGCAAGGAATGTAATTCTATTCTTACTTACTGTAGGAGTTTGGTTCTTTCTACTAAATAAAGTAGTACCATCAGAGTAAGCTTCATATGCACTTACATATTGTTTATTGAATTTAGTATAACCTGGAATAGCATATGTAGACATTCTGATTTCCCAATCATAATCACCATGTACTACTACTGTATAGTATGCATCAGGTAATTCAACCATTATATCTACAGCATTAAAGTCAACATTAGTATTATTTTCATACTTAGTCCAATCATCAGATTTTAAGTAACCAACTATAGAACCATTAGACATACCACAACCTCTGAATTGTGATTGTACAGGTAATGTCTTATGGTAAGTCATATTACCAGTTCTAACACCATCTGGGCTACTACTTGAAAATCTTACTCCATACCATAAGTCACCGGCTGAATAAATTTGGGATCCGTTCAACCACATCTCTTGAACGGATTTCCCATTAGCAGCAACTTCTTGGAATGTTAAATTATTTAAACCAACTTGTCCCATAATTAAGCTGCTGAAAGTTTAATATACAATATACCTGGAGTCTAACTACCTACTTCAGGTATTTCATTTACTACTTTAATCTGAGTAACATCTGTAGAAGTTACTTTATTAGCTACAGCAGTATTTATCTTATTATTTGCTTCACTTTTAGTATATACATCAGACTTATTTGCTTTAGTACCTAATTGATTAGTTATAGTAGTAGCAAAGTTAGGATCGTCACCTAATGCAGCTGCTATTTCATCTAATGTATTTAAAGTTTCAGGAGCAGAGGCAACTAATCTGGCACATTCGGCTTGTGCTATTTCGATAGCCTTAGCATCTGTTTCTAATTTGGTATAAGCATCATTAATACCATAACCTGCCAATGTAGTAGACTTATTTGCTTTACCGTTTAGGTCATTGGTTAACTTCTGTTCAGCTTGTTTAGCTCTATTTACCTCATCTGCAATTTCCTATTTCAGTTTCTTTATTTCTACACTCTAATCAGTATTAGTAAAGTAATTAACCGGTAACCAGTCATTGCCTGTATAACTTTTAATTACATTACCATTAGCATCAGTAGATAAGTCAATCCAATAAGTTACTTCCATAGGATTAGGAGCATAAACAGATGCTAGAAAGTTAGGGTTCTCTTGTTTTATCATAAGTTTATTAAATTAAAGTTATAAAATATTTAGCAATAGACCCCAATACAATAGATGAAATTCCAATTGCTAAGTCTTTTTTATTCCATTTACCATTATAGTAATGACATCTATCACTATTTTCTTTAATGAATAACATTAATAATGATGTACTACTATTAAGTAATAATGCAGTAGTGAAATATACTACTGCACCAAATATATTATTCTTTATAGAATTCTTCATTATACCACATTTGTAAATTTAATAGTACCTGCAAAGTTAGCTACTTCTTTCATATTTAAGAAGTCTAATTTAACTGCACCAGATACATTATAGGTCTATATCAGGTTCTTGCTGCTTAGAACACATCATATTGTTCTTTACCCAAGATATTTCATATTCAGTAAGAGTACGATTGAATAGAAGAATATCACCGTGACAACCGATAAAACTTCTTGAATCATCTTTCCTAATAGTTCCTATAAATAAAGTATCAGTATCTTGTTTATCACCAGGATATATAGTTTGTTCGTTATATTTATTTTTAGTTTGATAAACAATAGAATTATCTTTATCTATATTTATATTAGTTGCTGAATAATATGAATATGTATTCCATTTATCTCCTTGTTTATATTCTAAAATAAAAGCACCATTTTGCTCTAACGCTTTAGACATAAATACACCATTATCAACTTTTTCAGCAAACCAAGTTCTATCAGCAATAACAGTATAATCGGTTAGAATAGGTAATCCATAAGCAACTGCATAAGATTTACCATCATAGCAAAGCTGATTAGGATAATCAGCTATCAATTCAACATCAATTTCAATATCCTTATTTGTTCCGAAATCATAATAAATATTAGTTTCTTCTTTATTATTGAAAATTTCTTCACTAATAATAGGAACATCTATTATACTACCATCATTAATATATACTGAATAAGCAGCTGTAGTTATCAAGTTACCATCGGTACTAACTATACTAAATTCAATATCATCTATTTTCTTATTGATATTAAATTTAAGTTTATAAGATTGATTATAATAATTATTTTTTGGAATGCCAATAGTAAAGCCAAACCAATTATCAGCTTTCTTTTTAACTATATGAAATTTGTTATAAGATTTTGTACTTATATTGCTATTAATAGTTGAACCATAATTCCAATTCTTAAAATCTTGAGCATAAATACCAACACCACTATTCAATTTACCTTTAAAACCATAAAGATAAGCATCATGTTTATTACCGCTAAAGTCTTTTAGAATAGAAGTGGGTAACTGGGTGATGGCAATATTACATTCACCGATAACACTAACGCCAAAACCAAAATAAAGATTATTGTCTTTAAAGGTGTAAACGCCATCTTTTTTAATATGGGTTTCAGGCTTTCCTCTTCCTTGTCTCACAATGAGATATTTATTTTCAGTAACTCCAATAACGCGAATAATCAAATCGGAATAAGGTTCATTAGCATCTTCTACAATATTGTTAGTCTCAACTACATTTGTTATAACAATAGTATTGTTAGTGATTTTAGCAGTACCTCTGCTATCTCTATATGTCCACTTTGTAAAATCTTCTATGTATGCTTCGATTACATCATAGTTAGTCAACTTTTGTTTACAAGGACTATACCAAGCAACTATACTTTCTTTAAACCAATCAGGTTGTTCAGGTTCAGGTGGTGTAGGTGTACCAGGTATATACCATTCACCTAATACTACTGCTCCTATATTAGTATACTGACTAATACGTATATGCTTACCTGCAAAGATACTAAAGTCAACCTAATTGTTATCCTTTATAGTAAGTATTGTAGGAGTTAAAGTAGGATCATCTGTAAGAGTATTAATGATAAGCTACCCAGTAATATTAGCAGGTTCAATATAGGAATCTCCCTTCTCTATATGATACAACTAAGGAAATACAAAGTATGCCTAAGGATTTATAAATAAAGGCTGATATAGGATTGTTTTCATAGCGCTAGTACTTGTTTACGTAATCTCCCTTCTCTATATGATACATGAACCCAAGAGAAGTTTGATTCATTTATTAACTGATCAAATGGAAGATTATCCTTAATATAGTTGAATAACTTCTCATTTTCTGTCTTACTACCTACAGTAATATCAGCTGCTTCGCCGTATAGGTGCTAACTCTTCTTAGCTTTACTACCTACAGCCTCATTTAAAGCCTCACAGCGATACCCTGAGTTAACTTTGATAGGTTTACCATACCATTCCCTTAAAGGGTCTAAAACAGCCTCTATTAGCTTCTATAGCTTTAATACCCCTTCCTCTGAAGGAGTATTGTCTATACCGTTAGCTTTTGCTGTAGATGACTTTGTCATTTCCTCAATTGTAAAATATTTCATTATTTCTATTGTTTACTGTGTAATATAAAATACTGATATTACAAAAAGATCATATGTTTGTGAGATAGTTAACAACTATTCTCCAGCTTGTGCATCCAAATGTTGATCAGGAAAAATCCATTGATCATTATTATTATAATCTGTTTCTGAATGAGCTAATCTAAATTCTAAATATGTGTTTGTAGTTATCTCTATTGGGGTAGTGGAAGAATAATACTTTGCCCATACGCCCTTAGAATTGAAGGTTACTAATTCATTATTTACCTATATGGACTTATAATTATCGCTACCGTTTATTATTATAATAACTCTTCTTATTTTTATATTATTCGTTTAAAACTATCCAACCACCAACAAAAGTGTCTTGTCTTTTAGTAGATTGGGCAACATATTCCCATTTATTAGATTGAAAATCTGTACCAACAAATAAATCACTTGTATTATGTACAAACTCAATTTCAGGAACATTAACTTCTTGATTGCTATCTGTTGTGGCTTGTACTGATTTAAGACTTGTATAAAGTTCATAAGCTCCTTTAACACTACAATGTATTGTAAAATTATTAATAAGACTTGTTGTAAAACCACCAAAAGTTCTTATTTCAAATGGTTTAAGACCAACATCATTACCTATACTACTATCTTTTTTAAAACCAACTGTAACATCAGCATTAGTCAAATTAACTATCAAAACTTCAACAGGTAGACTATCTTCATATAAATTATTAAGAGTTATCTTTTGACCCCCCCCCATAATTTTATTATCGCCTACATATAATCCTTTAGCAGAATTATTACCTATTTTAAGATTACTTTCCATACATATAATATTTTATTCATTATAATCAAAAACAAAAAGTACATAATCTAAATCATCAAAATCGCCAGCAATAAAACTTTGAATAGCACTTCCAGGTTGACATATATTTTCATTAATTTCCATTTGCGAATCACTACTACCTACAAGTCTACATTTATAGATTTCTAAATATCTAACAGGGTCGTTGCTTTCATTTTGTATATCAAAATCAATATTACTACCTACACCATTAGAATACCAATCTATTTTACCACTTTCAACAATAGTTAATAGTCCACTTCTATATAGACTAATATCGTGTGAACTAAGATTGGCTATTATTAACATTCTTGTTCCATATCTTGTATCAGTAGGTGGTAAATAGGTTAAAGCATCATATAATTTGCTCCAATCAAATTCTTTGCCCGCAATCAGCTTATCTCCAGCAAATAGCCCTGAGGTCAATTCTCCTATTTTTAACATAATCATTATCCTTTAATTGGTTACACAATATGCTGTATTGGCATCCTTAGAGCCAATAGTATCGTATTCGGCAGCGGTTTTCTTGGTGAGGGTGGTGAGGTTGTCGGAAACGAGTATATCTTTTACTACGAAAAAATTTGTAGCATTTGAATTCAATGCAATAAAAATTCTTTTTGTAACTAAGCTAATATTATTTGCATCGGCAATAGAAGTATAAGTATAAATAAACGAAAGTTCATAAGCTCCATTATTGGGATTGCAATATGTGTGACTCGTACTTACTTTAAAGATTTCTTTTTCTGTAATTTTTAGGAATAAAATATTATCACTTAATAATCTATGTATAATATTTTTAAAATTATCAATGCTTCCAAATACAAGATTTATTTTTGATTCGGCTTCTCCTGCTTTAACTTCTTGATTTGAAATTAACTGTTGGTGAGCTTCATCTGTAATCGTAAGCATAATGTGTTTATCATCCACATACTTCTTCGTTGCAGGCTGGTAATCGCCCGTAGGGGTGAAACTTTCACTGTTGGTTTTGGTGAGGACGTCGGATTTTTCAGGAACTTCCGCCCAATTCCCATTCTTACGACCGTATGCCTTGCCATCAGTTGGCGCTTCGTCTATACCGCCAATCTTCCCCTGGCTTACCCATTCACCGTTCACCCATGCGTAGTAATCATAAGGGGCTTCCGTGCCTACAGCCATGAACCCGTCAACTGCCGAACCATCGGGAACGGCAGATTTCAAGGCTTCAAGGGTGGCGTATTCGCCGGCTACCTTAAATGACTTCCCAGGTTCTCCTTGTATACCTGGCTCGCCTTGTTCTCCTTTCAAAAATTCTAAAGGATAATTGACCACAGAAGCTTCACTGTTGCTTCCTGAAGGTTTAAATGCAGGCAATGATGTTACATCATCCGCTTTGTCCGCATTCGGTACTTCATTAACCCCTATGGAGTTAGCCATAAGACGGGCAACTATTTCTTGATAATCCTGTTCTGTCCAAGCCATAATTATTCCTGTTTATCGGTTGCTTCTTCCGGTTGATTGTTGATAGCACGATTGAGCGCGTCAATAAAAAAAGGTTTGCAAAAAGCATTTGCATGCTCTTGTATCAAGGATACTTCTTCATCGGTATACTCTGTCTCTTCATTGGAGTTGTATATCTTCAAAGCGAGTGCATGCGATGCGATACCGTTACCGTTCCGGTATAATACATTCGCAAAATTCTCTCTACAATCTATATTTTCACAATGCTTACGGGTAATGTCCGTAGCAATCAGTAATTGTTTAAAATTTATCTTTTTCATGAGCTTGGGTATGATTTAGTTAATCTTCCATCTTTATAAAAAGAAAGTCCGCTGATGCCAAGAGACACTTGGTATCTTGACCCACTTAAATTTGAAATCATTGACAATGACCCTGCAAAAAGGGTGGTAGACGCAGTTAAGTTGCCATCACTTGCTATATTGTCCAATTTTAATCTTGGGTAAGTAACAGAAGTACCTCCGCCTCCACTATCAAGGAATGAAATTCCACCCACATCATATCCTTTTGAATTATAAAATTTTAGGCTGTTTGAATTTGGGTTTATTTCTATTTTTGTACCTGACGAAGCGGTTGATATTTTGCCAACAATGCTAACATTCCCATTTTCGTCTATCACCAAAGAGTTGTTAGGAGTTCTTACATTTTTAAACACCCCGCTGTTTGCATTTATCTCTCCCGTAAAAGAGCCGTTATGACATTCAATAGAGCCATCTTCGTGTATCTTGATATTTCCATTGGCGGTAATTATGCCTTCCAACTTAACATGTTGCGACTTTAACGTTATACTTTCCGCCGACACATTAAACAAGGACGAAGCTTTTACTCCATTTTCAAACTCCGCAGCAGCCCAAATCTTGACACCATCCGCAGTGGTTAACCATCCCGCGCTTTTGCTTTCAAGATTGGATGTTCTTTTTGCCACAGCTTCAATCTTTTCATTAGTTTGGCTTAGCTGGGTTTCAAACTTTGTTATCATATCCTCGTAGGCATTATCGGTCAATGCTAACGAATGTATGTATATATCCCCCGTAAACTTCAATTCAAAGTCGCCCGTTCCGTCCCATGTGCCGGAATACTCTTTCATTCCGTATTCCTCGCCCGGTTCAAGACGTTCAGTGAAATGCAGGTTCTGACCGGGAAATCCTATTGTCAGCGTTCCGGCTGTAGCTACCTTATACCGGAAAGAGATAAAGAACTTCTTCGGTTCTTCCCCTTCCTCATAGGTAGGCTTATTGGCTAAATCAGCATTTGACTGTTTAATTCCGGAAGAAAGGATACGAAGCACGTTTCTATCCCCATCTCTGATAATGGCAGCCATAGCGTCCTTACGGGAATAGAACTCCCCATTCACTAATAAGAATTTTCCGTTTACAGTAAAGAAGCGAACATCGTTCTTTGTCTCCCAACCGTTCGTATTGCTTGCAAATGATGCATTGTACAGATAATTATCCTTTGCCTGCACCTCGTCAAGCACTTTGGAGATTTCAGAGTAAATCAAATCTTCCAGTATCTTGAATTGGGTCATAATGTTTATTCCCGTTTTCAAGATAAAGTCTCCCATGAACTTGTTGCCTTGCGGACTGATAACCGTCACTTCCTTACCTGCTAAAGAATAAGAATTTATTCCTGCATACTGGTGGATACTCGGTGCATCATCGCCATATACGGACAAGGTGATTGCGTTCTGACGCTTCTTGTCTGTTCTGTTTCCGAGTTGTACAAGACTATCACCTTCCTGCGGTATGTCGCTGTTTGCATCACAGTCCGTCTTGCTAAGGTCTATGTAGTCCTCGCCAACACCTACGCATAGGCGCCAATAGTAACGGTTGGATACATTCTCGTAGACACCCGGCTTGATATTGAAGTCTTGAAAACGTATCTGGTCGCCTTCCTTGAACGGGTTCTCGATAGCCGTCTCCCCATCATCAACCAGCAGATAGCACCGCCAAAAATCCTCGTGTTCCTCAACCTTTCCGCATTTCATTCCGGCAGCGGTGAACATGTAGTTCCCGCCTGCATAAGAGAGTTTCTTTATCTCCAGTTCGGAGAACATCGCTTTGATACGCACAAAGAGTTCGTCCACTTCAATGTAGGATTTACCCGTCTTGCTGTCTACTTTAATAACAAAGCCTTCGCCGAGAGCACCGGAAGAAAAGTTCATGGACTGGATGTAGTCTGAAAATAATCCGCCTAAGAACTTTATTAAAAATCCAGCTTCGTCCGGTCTGTCTTTTCTTATAAAGAACTTGGATAAAGCCTCTATATCAAGAGCCTTAAAGTAGACAATTCGGTCGGCGGAAGTCCTGATGAACAGTGCTGGGTCGGCATCTGCGACGCATATATATATTTCCCCGAGATTCAGACCTTGTAAATGCTCTTCATCACTCGGAGATAAAGCAGGGGGAGCTGCCTGATTGTTTTCATTAAGAGCATCACCAAACCATAATATTTTACTAAGCCTTTTTTTCATACCTCAACCTTATCAACATTAGTAAATGCAGCTTTTTCTGCGCTGAATTGCAACATCTCTCCATCTTTGGCGTGGTCTATCAGGAATGCGGGGAAAGAGGCGGAAGAACCAGCTTCAGGAGAGCCACCAATACCTGCAATATCGTTATTCTGTAATTCAAGAGCCATATTTATATGGAACAACTGGCTATCTTCAATAACTTGCGTCATTTCCGGAACAGAACTTTCCGAACGGACATATCTTGTCCCGTCAATTTCCACCATAGAAAGGCATAAAATACGGTTTATGTGTTTTGCAAACCAATAAGGGACACCGTTTGAATTTCCTATTGTAAGATTATATACATCATAAGGTACTGCGTATAATTCTTCTATCTCTTGCATTTGGTTGCGATATTGCTCATTATCTATTCGAGGGGAATATCCTCCAGGTTTAAATCCTGCTTCCACACGAAAATTAAATACTTGCTGAATATCATCTACCCAAAATATGTTATCAAAAGCGGAGTTATTGCTTTTATGGGAATAACGGATAAGCACAGTTTCCTCTAACAAGTCATCAGAGGAGCATACGATAAAAGGTTCTGATGTATCTTCGTTGATTGTAACCGTATATACGGCATCCTCCAAGTCTCGAAGAATGGCGTAATACATCACTACATTGTCATTATGATTATATGTGGAAAGTGATATTGGTGTAGAATTTCCTGCGGCAAGATTGTTCAGGCTCGCTGAAACTTCCTCAGAAGCATTAGTGAATACCTGTATATGGATTTTATCAGAAGCGTGGAACTTCTGAATATAGTCCATATCAAGCCCAAACTTATCTTTTACAGGTGAGAAAAAAAGAGGGCAAACATCACCAACTTTTACCATGTCCTTTCGTCCTTTTATAGTGATGTGCAACTTCACACATCATGCGCAAATATACATACTATTTAGACCAATTCCAAATAATACCTTGTAAAATAACGAGTGCCTGATAGACTTATATGGAATCTCCTCATCTATTAATCCACACTTTTGACTATCAAAGAATATTTTACCGCTTCCGGTCGTCCATAATTATAGCTTGCACTTTTTACGTAGCCTTTATAAATATGTCCGTTCCTTTCCACCCGAATGTAACCCTTCAAGTCTGACGGTATTTCCAAATCTCCGGTCTTGACGGAAAGTTCTCCTACTGTGAACAGTTTGTTTTCCAATACAATGCTCGACCTTTCGCTAACTCCATTGATTGTCACATCACTGTTACCGTCAGATGATGTAAACTCCAACGCGTTGGCAAAAGCACCTATATACCTTGCGTTTGCTTCAATCATAAGCCTTTGGGAATACATGGCATTGAACATAGTAGAAGGAGATATGACACCGGATATTATATATCCATCCCTTACAAGCTTGTATTTTTCTCCGTCAAGTGACGCTCCAACAAAGAATATATCATTATCACTGTCGCTATCAGTCGTATCTTCACCTCTTTTTTCCGCAAGAAATTCCATACCATAAGCATCGGCTCTATATGGGCTAACTAATTCCAATACGTTATCTGTCAATGTAATGCCGGTGGTGTATTCATTGGTAAAGCGGAATTCATCGCGACCATTTACACTGTCGTAATCCTGTTTGTCATACCCGACTTTTACCCCCGAATAAACCAGTCCGGCATTCACATTGTATTCCAAATCGGAAGTGCTGTCCTGCAAGTCCTTTATTTCTGTATCTTGGAATAAAGTATCACGATGAACAAATGTCACCTTCTCGTCACCGATTACAGGGACAAACCCGAATTCCGCGCTCATCCAATTGGCGAATTTGATATAAGATGTATATATTTTGGCATTGGGAAGTCCTCGTATGCTTTCTGCCGGAACTATCATCGCCATGTCTAAACGCTCATCTACTCCGGTGGCGATTTCACCCGTTACATTGTTCTTATCAGTTATAGACCTCAGTAAACGGTTAAGCAATACTTTAGGACTGATACAATCTATTTTTACAGATTTTCCACGCTCGGAAAAACTTATATTTAACGGTGTGTCAAGACTGTTGAATTTAAAATTAACGGGAAAATTTTGATATATAGGGTCAGATTTTGCAAGTGCTATATTGAAATTAATCATCTCACCTGGAGATATTGTCAAATTCTCATCAATATCGACAGTGTATGTATTAAATGTTTGAATTGTAGCGGATTGATAATATATTTTAAGCTCTTTACTATTTTCATTATAAGAGGAAAGCCGTATATATATCGGGAAGGATACGCCTGGTCTCTGATACGTAATGAATACACTGAATTTTACTTTTATCCGTATGGTCAAATCCCTGTCAGATATATTTTTGAACAGATATTCTCCGAATAGACTTTCCGTACTTTCAAATCGGTTTTCAGCCATATCAAAAACCTCTACAATGTCCTTTGTCGCAATTTCCGGTTGTCCTAACATATAAAAAGGAATAGTATAATAAGCATTAGGATAAGCAGTCATTACATGGGAAACATTAGGCTCTTCCGCGTCACTTGGTATAGACCATTTTATATCACTGTTCATCAACAATCTGTCATAATCCAAAGGCTGGGACTCCTTTATTTCTTTTACCGGGTATTCATACTGCGTGCCTTTCTTTGCCTTAATCAAGCTTGCGAGACTGTTGTCGACGGCATTTATTTCGCATGTCGTATCATTGTAGGAAAATGTGGAGTAGTCCAAAGCGCATCTGAACTTTTCATTTAACAGCCATGAGTTATTCCGGGTATAAAACACGAGTGTTGCGGATGAGTTCAGGTAATTCGACAAATATTCTTTCAGCAATAGCGAATAAGCGCCGTTGGCAAACTCAAATTTTGTGGAAAAACTACGAACAACTCCGTCATAATCCCCTCTCTTGAAAGACATCTCTACATCGTCCCAATTAACAAGCTCATTTGTGGCGTCATATGTCATTCCGCCTATCAACAGTTCACATCTGTAATACATATCTATTTCTTTTTTGAAGTTGAACGTATCATGACATCTATGTCATCACACATACGCCTGACCATATAGGCATATTCTTTGGCGGAGAACGTGTTTTCATCAATGTGCATTTTTACATGAGACATTAAAGAAACGCGTTCTTTGGTAAAATATTCCCTATCCATTTTTATTTTCCCTATATCAGGAGATGTTTCCTGCAATTTTGCAAGGCGGTAGTTGTCAGAAGCGGAAACGCTGCTTATCCGGTTCTTTATCTTATCATGTTCGCCCTCTCTGAATTTATAACCCAAAGCAGACATGACTTCTACAGCATCACTCCAGTTTCCGGAAGAAATGAGTTCCTGACATATGGCAAGGCAATTTAATCGGATCTGAATTTTCAGCACTTCATTTTTCCGGTTTATTTGGGCGGAAACAGACTTTCCCCCTATTATTGATAAGTATTCATTGCATAGCTTCTCAGCTGCTAAAGCCTTTTCTCTGATACTATATCTTCCGCCTTGAACAACCTTATCAATATCCCCCAGGAATATGTCTATAAAGCGGGAAAGGCATATTTTGTTTAAGTCATTATATATCATATCTTATACTCTGCTTGAAATCCAATTATAATCCGCGATATGGTTGGCTTTCTTCATAATCCGACCAATGTTCTGCAATTGTTTGGTATTGCTTTCCATCTTTCTTTCAAGTCGGCTGTAATCGTTGTTTACATTAACAACAATCCCCTCTTCTCTCATATTCTTTAGCTTTTGTTCCAATAAACCATAATCCGATGTAAGTCCTCTACGGTCATAGATATATGACAAATCAGGGATTACCTGCGCATGCGCCGGAAGGTCTACCAATGTCGGCTTATCAGGAGTGATAAAAAGCCCGTTATTAGTTACGATACCCTCTTTCTTGCCGCCATCACCTACTATTGCCAAACCGCCGGGATGGTCTTTTGTTCCTTTGGCGTATTTGGGAATGGGCTGGGCTGCTATGATAGCAACTTGTGCGGCTCCCAATGCGGCTACTATTGCGGCAAATACTGCACCAGCAATCGGTCCCGCTGTTGCATACGCTTTCATAATAGCCAATGAGGTAGCAATAGTCGTTTGAACAATAGAATTTGCTTTATCCCATTTGGCTTGCTTCTCTTGTAATGCAGCTTTTTTCTTTTCCAGCTCTGCATTTTTGGCGGCTGTCTTATCTTCGGCTGCACGTTTGCGAGCTTCTGCCTCTTCGGTGGAAATTGCACCATTTTCTTCAAGGGCTTCTATACGTTCTATTTCTTTATCGTATGCTTCATCGTTGGCTTCTTGTTCTTTTTCAACGTTTTCTATCCGGGCATCATATATATCGGTCATCAGCGAAGTGATGCCTGATACTATCTTCCCTACGGCTTCCGCCATGTTTTCAAAACTTAACTTTCCATCCTCTGCTACGTCAACCATTATATCAGATAACCCCTCGAATATTCCTGCCGTTTCACCAAGTGCATCCCTTGCGGCGGAGTTCATCCCTGACAAACCCTCTTTAAACTTGTCTATCCATTCTTCCCGTTTTTTGGTAGCATCATCATAATTTATTCCGTTTATCTGTGCTTGAAGGTTGGCTAACCTGTCTTCTAGCTCCTGATACTTTTCACTATTTGGGTCAAGAAGGGACATTTCAGCCTCCGCCTCTTTCATAAGTGTTTCAAGACGCGCCTTAGCATACTTAACCCCAATATCATATAATTTCTTTTCGTAATCCTCTTTGCTGATTTCGCCATTTGCATATTGTTTTTTTATGATATTAGCTTCTTTCAAAGCGGATGTTTCCTGCTCGTTTACCACCTTATCAGTATTTGCCTCAATCAACCCAATTCTTTCTTGGAGGTTTCGCATTATGAGAGAATTTTCCCGTTGCATGTACTTCATGCGTATCGCCACAACATCCTCTCCATTCTTTTCAGCGTCCTTTATTTCCGCATCACGCATCATATTATTGAGTTGTATTTGGAGATTAAGCCTTTTGTCTAATTCTTCATTCGAGTTTTCTCCAATGGAAGCCAATCTGTTTTCAAGATTTGTTTTTTCTATTTCAAGCAGTTCTTTATCGTTTATTTCCGCAATGGCTTTTCCTTTCAGCGTTTCAAGATTTTTCCGAAGCTCTATTTCTTCGTCTGTCCTACCCTTTATCTCTTTAATCCTATCATCGTATTCCTTACTGATTTCAGCTATTTCTCTTTCTCTACCATCAGCTATCAATTCTATTTTAGATTTGGATAAATCCTCTGTTATCCTCTTGATATATTCAGCGTATTCTTCAGCTTTCTTTTTTTCATCGTCATAAGCTTTATTATTTTTACCCGGGTCATTAACCAATGCTTTTACATCTACTAATTTTTCCAAATCATTCATTTGGTTCTTATACTGAATACTTTGCTCTTTTAAGGCTTTCAAAGTTGCTTCTTCCGCTTCAAGTTTCTTTTTTGCATCTATACCTGCTTCTGTTCTCGATAATCCCGTATCTACAAACTTTTGATATTCTGCACGTGCTTTTTCGACAGTATAAACTTGATTAAGCCGTTTAAACTCGGTTTCCTCGTAATTTGTTGCGGCTTTTGTCACTTCATTCATTACCCGTTTAGCTTTGGCAGTAGCGATAATCTGTGCTGTTAATAATCTATATGCGTCTTTTGCATTCCCCGTCATTATTTGTTCTTTTGTATAATTATCAAATAATTTAGGGAAAGTACTTTTTAATTCATTTGCAGCTACGATACGCTCTTCCATAGCTTTTTTATTATCGGTGGCAGCCTTATATAATAGTTCTAATTTGATACGTTCTTCTATTGTATCACGAATAGCTCCTTTTTGAGCTGTCCTTAATTTGTCTTGAACGGAAATTATTTCATCCAATGCCTTCTTTCCTCTAAACAAACTCGCAACCCAATCTATAATCTCCGAACTATACGCAGACAATAATGTTATACCTATTACAAGTGCTGATTGCAAAGAAAATAAACTGCCAAGAAGTTGTTTCCATACCGGAACCGCAGTTTGTCCTTCGGATTTCATCCGCTTAAACTCTTCATTTGCTCTTTTTAATTCATCCACAAACATTGGCAAGTTGTTGGATATGGCAAGGAAGAATTGATTGAAACTCATTGTCAAAGACGGTAACTCTCGCAATAACTGCTGCGTCTGAACATTAAGCCCATTCCAAGAGGACGCATAATTACCTACATTCCTTTGATAATTCCCAAATTGAGAGTCAATTTCTTTCAACTTATTATTCAAAGCATTGGCTTGCGCTATCAAATTCTTTCCGACACTACTTTCCCGGTCAGCTTCACTCAACGCCTTATACCTTTTCTGCAACTCAAGCATGGCGGCATTCATTTCATAATAGCTGCCGGAAGCTGAAATAATTGCCGTGGAATGATTTTTTATCAAAGCCGAATATTGCTGATTTTGCGCCATCAGTTCCGTATGCCTTTGTTTTAATAGCGAAGACTGCCTTATATATTCAGACAAAGTAATTTCTCCGTCTTTATAAGATTTTCCAAGAGCTCTAATATCTGCAAGAATTTGCTTCATAGCTTCTTTATTGGCTATGGTATCAGCCGTTAGCTTGGTAACTTCTCCATCATACGCCTGCACTGTATCAATGATTGAAGCATAATTCATGTTTGCTGCTTGCAACTGGGTAGACGCTTGGCTTATTATATTACTTGCTGTTTGAGTACTTTTAGCCGCATTATCCTGCGCCGAAGACACCTGGTTGGATGCGGAAGATAATCCGGCAAGCATGTCACTTGCATTCTTGATATTTTTGGCGAACTGTTCGAACAAAAGGTTTAACTTTTGCAAAGATGACATTGAATTTAGTTGCTGGGATACTTGACGTAGCACGGTAAGTTGTTTTGCCTGAATAGATGCCATATTTTCTTGCGTCTTATTCAATTTCTCCAACAGCGAGGTATAATTACGTGCTTTTTGGGAAAGTTCATCAAATGTTTTGGGATTAGTTTTTACTCCTTGCGCCAACTCCTTAGCAAGCTCCACATAAGACCCTTTTGTACTATCAAATTCAAGACGGAGTTCCTTTAATTGTTGTACGGCTTTTTTGTCGACTAAATCGGTAATTATAAATTCGTTTGCCATAAGTCCTAATATTGGGTGTCATGCAACATCACATGGTGATACAAAGATATTGAATTATTTAGAATTTTCTAAATAAGAAAGGCAAAAATGAAAATCAGAAAAGGGAAGAGAAAAAGAAAAAGCCAGACATTACATCTGGCTTTATTATTTGGAAATAATCTTAAGAATGCAATTAGTATATCACTGCATTTCCACTGATTATATATACCGGTAAATTAGACCTACCCTTTTCTATTTTTTCAATACTAAACGAAATAATCCCATTTGCGCCCATCTCTTTGGCTTTATTAACTGCGGATGAAATCATTCTTTCATAAGTAGGGACATAATATTTTCCAATAGATATGCTTCTTTTTTCATGCACATAGTTTCTATCTTCTTTTTTTACTTTATTTCCTGAATGAAACTCCAAATATATTGGACCTACGGGAGTAAAATCCTTATTCCCAATTTCAGTAGGATTAATTACAAAGTTAGGGTCTTTGACATATTCTCTATAATCAAGGGAATATCCTATTTCATAATAAGTGCTCTTACATGATGTTACTGATAGCAAAATCAGAAACAAAAATAATAGTTTTTTCATAAGCCTTTAAATGTTATCAGATTTTTTTATGTTACATAAAAGATATTTGTTTTAAGTTTTGTTTGCAAAGTAATTCCTAATAAATCATTTTGACAATATTTTTAACGGAAATCTTTGTAATTTAGACTGATTATAAATAGTTTATCACTTCTTTTTCCCAAATAGTTCAGAGTGGCTTCCAAGCCTAAGGACTTCAATAACATCGCTCCCCTCATCAAACCATATAAGGAGAAAATCTCCTTCGATATGGCATTCCATGCAATCCTTGTACTCACCAATCAGGACATGAGCCTTATATTTCTCCGGAAGTTCTATTTCATTCTCCAACATACGAAACACTTCCAGTAACTTGCTCAATTTGGATGGGTTGTTCCGGTATCGCTTAAAATCTTTTTTATACTGTGTCGAATAGTGCAACTGCTTCATCTACTCACAAGATTTTATAAAGGCTTCCATACTACTGGTATCAATAACCCCGGCATATTTACCGGAACGCGCCTCGTTTATGGCTGCAACCGTCTCTTCATTAGGTTCTGAATACATTGCATCCATCAAGGTGCTTTCTACAAAATTATTAAGGCTTCTGTTTGCCTTCTTAGCCTGTTCCTGCAAGATTTGCAATAAATCTTCACGCAAGCGGAACGAAGTTTGTTTTCTTACTACTGCTTCCATATTATTATTGTATTATATTGTATCGCAAATATAATACATTATATACCAAGAAGCAAACCTTTCTCTGATTTTCTTTGCACAAAAAAAGCCCCGAACCATAAGGAACGGGGCTGGAATGGTTATTTACTGTATTTATTCTTTAATTCTTCAATTTTAGATTGTGCATCTTTTAATGCAGTTGTCACGACTTCTGCATTTTTAACAAATACTGTGCTAGCAGAATATCTTTCAAGTTTCATAAACCAATTGGCTTTTCCTTTTGAAACATAATAGCCAATCTGAAATCCGTCTTCTGTTATGAATTTATTTTCTAAATAGTCAGGATTACTTTGAATGTCCGAATCAACTTCACTTACTAACCTATCAAGTGCTTTATTAATTTCAACTAAATCAGAATATTCTATCATTGCAATATGAGATACACTTCTTGATGTTTCAGGTTCTTCAATGCGGTAGAAATACGCATTATTTTGACTTCCTATAATTGTTCTAATTCCTGCTTCTAAAGAACCCATAAAACTTTTGGGAATATTAGACATTGTAACATCTACAAACTTTGTTATAGACCCTGTCTTAGAGGAAAATTCCTCAAATTTAGTTAATTTTTTAGATTCTTCATTGTTTTGCGAATAGCATACAAAGGGAATTATCAGCATTAAGATTATTAATACTTTTTTCATAATCATGTATAATTTTAATGTTAAACAATGTTATTTATATAATGGCAGCAAAATAACTGATAACTGTTTACAAATCCAAATAAATCCACATGTATCTTTACTTTGAAGGTAAAAAAGTTGTTTCCCCTTGCTTTTTTCAAAAATAGTTTGTATCTTTGCAGTGTTCAAATTATCGCGGTGCAAAGCCGCAAACATAGCGGCATTTTTTGTGCCCATACATAAAGTAGTCTTTAAAATATAAAGATATAACTGCGCCGTGTCGTGGAGTAGAAATACCCACGGAGTTTGCGATAAACTTGAACAACACGTAGCGCAGTTTTTTTATTGTTCAAATTATCGTTATGGAAGAATTAAAACTATTCCAATCGCCCATTTTCGGGCAAGTACGTACCGTGGTAATAAACGGTCAAGTAATGTTTGCTGCAACAGATGTTGCAAAATGCTTAGGATATGCGAATCCACGTGATGCGATTTCAAAACATTGTAAATCAGACGGGGTCGCGTTTTGCGACGGGGTGGTTAAAACTGGTCAGAGGAAAGACGGTACTATCTATGAACAAACAGGAGAAATCAAAATAATCACAAAAGGTAACTTAATCCGTTTAGTTGCCAATTCAGAACTTCCGCAAGCTGAAGAAGTCGAAAGTTGGATTTTCGATGAAGTTATTCCTACCGTATTAGAAACAGGCGGCTACATTGCCACCAAGCAGGACGACACTCCCGAAGAAATCATGGCACGTGCTCTAACCATCGCACAAGCCACCCTTGCCAAGAGAGAGGAACGGTTAAAGCAGCTTGAAGCTGAAACCGAACAACAGCAAGTCACCATTGAGATTCAGACAGAGGAAATTAAGAAAGCCGCACCAAAAGTCAGTTACTACGACAACCACTTACAGAGTGTGAATACGCAGACGAGCACACAAGCCGCCAAGCAGATAGGAATGGATGCTGAAAAGCTGCACAAGAAGCTGAAAGAAATCGGAATCATTTACCGGCAAAGCGGGCAGTGGATATTACATGCACCTTATTCTACATGGGGGATGCACTCAACTCGTACACAGACGTACACACGTTCGGACGGTTCGACAGGAACAAGTGTATATACGGTATGGACTACCAAAGGTGTGCGTTTCATTATTGCTCTATATGAAAATGATTGGGACGTGAAGAAAGCCATTAAGCAGATAAAAGGAGAATTAGAACCCGCTGCGTAATCTAAAGTTTATAAACCAACTACTTGTGTTATCCGCATTTATGCGGACAGATATAACTATACCCAAAAATATATTGCCACATAACCAAGCATAGATGCACGTTGAGGTTTCGACCAACGTTCACGTTATGATACCCCGTCAGCAATACGGCTGGCGGGCAGATGGCAGGAATAATGACTAAAACAAATATTCATCTATTATGGAAATCAGCACAGCAATGATGCAACACATCCTCCGATTGACGGAAGGATATACGGATTTATTGAACGAACTTAAGGAAGTCAAGGCGGAACTTGCAGAACTCAAAGGAGAAAAGCCCAAGAAGCCGACAATTCATGAAACCAAATACCCACACATGAGTATAATAACCAGGAAATGATTGTATAAGGCGGGAGTTATCCCGCCTTTGTTCTGTTTTTAATATTTTTCAATTTAAAGGCAGAAAAATTACGGGGGTTATACAAAAAACAGTGTTCTTTTTTTAATATCAGAACCAAACATATTCAATCAGTTTCCCGTTGAACATTTCGCCTCTTGGGCAAAAATTGAAAACCCCGTCTTTCTCATAAAGGATATATACTTTCCCCTCCATCTTTGCGGCTTTTCTTGCAAGCGAACGCATCTTAGCTATATCTGCCATTCTCTTTTTGTTTTCACACGCACATCCCATTATAAACCGAATTTTCTAAAATAATCCGCAATGCCTTGCTTTATATGCCTTTCCATGAATGCCTTTCTCGCATAAGAACCGACCTTGTAAATCGCCTGTCCGTATTTCTTTTCTATATCACCGCTAAAGCTTATCCCCACACTTTCAATCCTTAGCCCCTTATCTATCGGTACGGCTGTAATAGAATCGTGAAATTCACCCGTAATTATCAGGTTTGGCGTTCCTTTTGAACTTACGGGAGCGTTTATCAGCGAAGAATACATAAGCGGGGCTACCCTTTGCTTGAAAGCAGCATAGCCTTTGGCGTTCTTATACCAATACCCTGCTTCTTTGGTATTGAAGTACGGGTCATTAAGGTAAGTAGGGCGTAATGGTTTGTCATTTCCGTTAATACCTGACCATAGTTGTTCTACAATATATTGGGAAACTTCTTCTCTGTTTTTTACCATAATATCCCGTATCATCGGTTCAAATCCGGTAGCAAACCGTCTGAAATTTTCTTCTGCTTCAATAATGTTAGCCATAGTCAAGACAATTTAGGGGCGAATGAACGCCCCTAATTAAACGATACCACCATCATAATATACAATCATCTTTTTTCTGTCTTGCCGCACCGGAAGATGCTATATCATCGTAGATGGACGAAAGGGTTTTCTCCCTTTCTTCGGGCGGTCGGTCAAGAAAAAACACATTCTTATGTGTGTTTATGAAGTCCCTCTTCTTCATATTTCTCACCCTCTCTTCATTGAATGTCACACCTTCTACTATCATGTCCAAGCCTCAATACCTGTAATTCCGGCTTCTTGCAATACAGAGGGAGATGCAAGGGTAACGGGGCCCTCGCCAACGGTAGTAATGACCCCGTTAGCATAAGAAGCACTTGTCGCCCCGTCCAACGCGTTTTCTGCATTCTTTGCCAGTAATTCACCGTAATACTCCGTAATATCCAGCTTCCCGAAGTGCTCTATAAGTTTGTATTTTTTGTCTTCCGTTGATACCAAATCAACATAAACCAACCCTTTCAATGCATCAACGACATCAAAATCATAGGCTCTCACATCCGCGTTCTTGATATATTTCTCGTAATCCTTGAACATGGTTGCGATAGTCAAGTTGGCTTCTGTGCCAGAAGAATCCCAGTCCTGACCGCCCGGATAAACGCCGGACAGTGGAATGCCCGCCAAATCTTCCGTACCGTCATTCATTCCGTAAATGACGTTGTTCTCATCTACAAAATAAGCATCAAATGCCACATTCTTTGCCACCATGATGTTTGCTTTCAAGCTGGCATCGTAGTCCTGCAAAGTCCATACATCATTTTTAGCTGAATAGCTTGTGATTTTAGTAGGGCCGTATCCCGTAGCAGAAGTTTGTGCCTCTCCACCGGAAGGTGCATATTCTACAATCGTTTTGATAGGGAATATTCTTCCCGGACGGTCTGCATGGCAAGCCTTTTCAAAGGCTTCCGCTGTTTTCTCTATAGGTATCTTATGACCGTGAATAGTCAGTATGATAGCTTTTATTTTACCGGGGTCAAGCACACACACGGAACTGCCCGTATTAAAAGTTGCAACGCCCGGACACTTTCTATAATCTGTTGCCATAACATTTTACTTCTTTAACTGTTAAACTTAAATTAGTTATTTCAATAGCATCAATCTTTTCCTCAATCTCTTTACCATCGGCATCGAAGGCGCCTCTGCGACCGAATACGAGATTTTCCGAATAAGAATGGGCTACATGTCCCGAATATCCAAAATCAAACCTTTTTTCAGAACCTATTTCTTTGATTAGAGCATCATACAATGGTCTTAAGAAGCCTTTAAAAGACACTTCTATACGCTGTTCGTTAGTATAATCCTTAAGCGTGTTTACCGCTATGATAAGATTCACATCAGCCTTGCAATACACTTTACTATCTGTCTTATCCTCTATAAACGGAGTATAAAGCCCGATTAAAGGAAAGCGTTTTGCAGCGGTCTGAGGAATCTTTTTTTGCGTTAGGATGGCTTCCCTTATATATGTGCTGTCACCAAATATATAATTCACATCATACCCAATCTTGGAAGATACTCTTTTGCATATATCACTGAAAATCTCTACTATCATAGATTGAACGTGTTTATAGGTTTCAATAATGATTTATCGAACGTCCAACCTTCTATATGTTGCGTATCAAGCCATTTATAAAGGTCTGCGTTCATTCTAACCATGTCATTCCATGCAAAAACCATTTTCCCCATAGGAGATACAAGTTCACCAATATCACTGTCTTTTTTTACACCGTTGACGGTTACATCACTCTGATGGTTTCTTGCGTAGAAAAAGTATATGTAGTTGGCGATGGGAGAGATTTCCATCCCTCCCATAGTGCCAACCAGGATACTTTTTAAATCATCCCACAGTTTTACAGGCTCTTTCTCTTCTGACTGGAGATATTCGGAAAATTGTTCATATACTTCTTTACCAAGAACCTTTATCAGGTATTCCGTTTCATAATAGGATATATAGTTGTCTACGTCTCCTGTTATAGCAGATGTTGTCAACGACGGAGCAACATCCGGAGAAACTATTCCACTAATTAATAGCGGCCCTTGAAAAAAAGCATAATCAATGAGCATACATTAAACATTTTTATTATCCATAACCGGAGATTTCTTTTCTCTCTTTTCAGGATATTCCCGTTTTTCGGGGGATTTGGGACGCCCCTCTTCAATAGAGATTAGCCCCATCTCCTTTCTTATACGGTTTTCCTGAATAATTTTGTTTACCTCCGTTGCTTTACCACGTATAACTATAACCTTTTCCATAGTTAACCAACCGATATTGCAATTGCAGTGATGACATCAGAAATATTTCCATATGTGAATGCGGCCGGATTGTATACGGGCATCTGTACTTCTTCTTGTGCTATCAACACAACAGAATTGCGCAGCTTGGTTTCCACATCCTCCGCAAACTCAACACTTAAATTGCTCCAATCAACTAATGACGCACCGTTTGCCATATCACCGGCAAAGTATTTGCCCGGGTTAATTTTTGTGGTTTCAATAATCGGCCTGCCGGAAATATACTTAACGCCGTTAACGTTCGTAACAAGTCCGAGAGACCGTCCGGACGTGTCTTTCGCAGTCTCTGCCTCGAATACGGTAGACGGATTCAGTGCAATAAACGATGGAGTATACTCTGCATATGTCATAATGGCGAATATAGCATTGACTGCATCGCCAATATTGGGCGTATTCACAGAGTTGAACAAGTTATTTTTGACCTTGAATGTAACAGAAGCGGCATCGGCAACGGTGGCATATTGATAGTCAATAACAATTTTTCTATCATTCATTTTGCGAACGACAAACGTTTTATTGAATTCTTCAACGGAAGAGCCGGCAAATGTAATCTTTTGCCCATCAATAATTTCCGGCTGAGCATTGGCGAACTCCACAATAGACTGTTTACCGCCATTATAAGTACTTACTGATTTCACAGCACCCGCAATACCGGTTACTACATCCCCACTGATGATGTTTTCTGCCGGAAGAATATCATCGTAGTTTGCAATGCCTTTCAGGTTATCACCCTGTCCGTCACCAAACATAATCTGAAAATCCTCGGCCATTCTTACCCATGACGCAAGGCGGTTAAGCAGCCATGAACGTACATAGATTCTCGAACGAAGCAAGCGTTTGCTCAAAGGAACATAAGTACCGATACGGCATACTCCAACAGTCTCTTCCTTGATTTTGAAGGATGATTCCGGCAATCTTCCATTTTCCGATACAGCAGCGGCATTTCTATCCAAGTCATAAATCTGCGTAAATGTGATAGTAGGATATGCGGGGTCTCCCTGGTCTACAGTCATAATGTCGCGAATATGTGCACCTTCATTAATTTTGGTTACAACAACACCGCTTTGCCGGGTGATAAGTTTGTCCCCGGAATAGTCATTAGTCATGTTTACCGGGTCTGTTACATCTTTCAAGTCAATGTCAAATCTGCCCGAGCTCTTGGTTTTTCCATCCAAGAAATCCTTGAATTTTTCGGAATCCAAGAATTCATCAATTTTCTTTCCGAGATTGTTGGAGCCGTTGGTTACATTAAAGCCTTTTGACTTCAAAACTTCCAACTGCTTTGAAAGCTCTTTAATTTCATTCTTAAAATCTTCAAGTTCCTTAATGGCAATGCCAACCTTTCCGTCCTCATTGAGAGCCTTAAGCTGGTTATCTACGTCTTTCATTTTTTCATTGAATGAACTTTCAGAGATAAGCCCTTTAAGAAGTTCTTCTACTGTGTCATTCACCTTTTTTTGAATTGTACCGAGAGTTTGCTTTTCCTCTAATGTCAATTCGCTTTCTTTTTTTGCAAATTCAATAAAATTCATCCTACTTTAATTTTATATTAAACCTTTAATAGCAAGTCCCTCCAAAGAAAAAGTGCGCTTGCGGCTTTCTTCTTGGCGAGTGCCCTCCGGCGGCTCTGTATTCTTGTTTATAAAACTTCTATAAATTCTTGCATAGCATTTCGGACATCTTACATACGCGGCAAGGTCTTCAATGCTCTTTTTTTGAGCAATGATGTTAAGCACCTGTTCCTGTATCTCCGGCTTAAGTTTCGCCATTTCTGCGGAAACAACATCTTCGGCCATCCAGCGAGTATAATTACCTACACTGTCTAATACTTGATTTTCTAAAGTTTCCTCCGGAACGCTACCGTAATCGAAAGAAAGCCCACAGTGTGGACAAGTTACAATATCCTGACCGGATAACGCTTTTTCTATTAAACTTAAATTCATATCCAACTCTTTTAATTTATCGTCGGAATACCGCATTGTGAGAGCCTTTTTGATAAAACCTATGTGTTCCTGAATTGTCTGCTTGTCGGCATTCTTAATGTCAATAAGAAATGTTTGTGGATTGGCTCCCCAAGATGACAAGGTTGAATATTCCCATAAAGACCATTCCTTTACAATCCTCTTATCCTTGTCATCTCTCTTTATGGCCTTTACACCGATGGAATGTTCAAGGGTCTTTCCGTATTCCGCATAGAGCTTGTAATCTTCCAACACGTCACGCCCGATTTGTTTTTTCAGGTTTATGGCACCGGTCATAACAAGATTGCCATCCGTTTCCTTTCCTTCAATCGGGCATCCTAAAAGGATGGTTTTATCGTGATTATACAACCACTTTACACGGCTAAAATTCTCTTTTAACGTTTTATTGAAAGAACCTTTTGCCGAAATATCTCCATCTGCATCTTGAATGCCTATCCCGTTTACAGCCACAGTTACAATGCCTTTCTCATCGACATCGTTCGTCCTTGTTTTACATGTTATATCTTTAAGCTGCTCCATTGTTATTTGATTTTGTGTTACTCAAAGAAATAATACTCTTTATCTTTTCCGCCTCTTGGTCGCTCATTTCCAGTATAAGTTTATCGTATAACGGATTTGAGACCTTTGACTCTCCGATTTGTGCTCTCCAATCGTTAAGTGTGATTACCCCGCTAAGGAATTCATTTTTGCACTTTATTGATATGATGTTCAAAGTCTGTTGCCTTTCCTTGTTCCCTGACTGCAATGCGTCTACATCGGAGTAGTCAACATCTAAATACATACCGCTCTTTTCAAGTCCCAAGAATCGGGTAAGCCTTCTTACAAATGATTTGGCTTCCGGGATAATTATATTGTAATAGACACTTCTTTCTGCTGTCTCCTGATTATTGAATGTACTGTTGTCTTTTCTTGGCACAAGTTGTGCCGGTATAGAGAATGCACCAGCTATCGATATGGCGTCTTGCAATGTCTCATCAAACGGTTGCAGCTCCTGAATGCTCATAGATGTACGAATAAAGTCCGTATCAGTATTAATGATTGCTACTGGGGATTTGCCACCACCTAATCCGTAAACATTCTCATACTCCTTACGAATACCTTCCTTTTCATCCGGCGTAAGAGCAACACTTCCTGTTTCATCTTTCTTTCTCGATACTATAATTCCAAGTGCACCTCTTTTTGTATATATTACATTTCTTGCCTCGTAAACCGATATAAGATTGGATATAGGCTTTATCTGTGATACAAGCCTGCTTTGTCCCTTGAGGTTACAGGTAAAAGTGTTTACATTAGGCTCTTTTACATGAAGGATTATTTCCGGCGGCATATCATCCATGATACCGGCGTAGGATAATCTATAATATTGGATAATATCAGATACACTTGCCGGAGAAAATAAAGGGGCTTTGTTTTGCGCAACAATATCAATACTGCCCGAAGGAAGAACCCAATAATCGTCACATCTCTTCCACAATTCCTTTTTTGTTTCCGAAAACACAGATGCTTTGATAAAAGAATTACCTGTCAGGAATTTATATAAAAAGTGAAGTGATACGAACTCATCGAATGATTGTAATGCGTTTGGCTGCGTCAAGAACTTGTTTATGTTGTCATTGCTGAATACGACTGAATCGTCCTTTGTTGATTTCAGCATAAAATTACCCTTGACAATCTTGTCTACCAAATATCTTACTGGGAAAAATACCTCCGGAACAGATTCGTATAGGGTGATGAAGTTATCAGAAGCCACATAGGGAGATGCAATATCATATAGTACGTTGCGTACATATCCGTAGACATTCCCCTGTTTGTCGCTGATTAAATCTTTGGACTTGCCTCCAATAGATAAATGAAAATTCTTTGTCTCAAAAGATAAATTCATGCTTAAATAAAAAAGGCAACAACCATATACATGATTATCGCCTTTGGTCTTTTAGTTCAACAATGGGTAGTATGTTACTTAACATACCAAAGGCTATTATTTTATGCAAATATACTAACTAACATATTGAATAGCAAATAAAAAACGAACTATTTTTATTTAGACTAAGTAAAAATAACAATTTAAAAAAAATTCTTTCTTATATACTTGGACATGGCGGATATGATGTTAATAGCAGAGGCGCTGTCCTTACCGTTATAGTCCAAAAAGTCATTCATAAATAACAGATAATCAGCATTACTTTCATAACCGCCTGAAAACCTTACTTTCTTCTTGATAAAGTCTTTGTTAGCCTCTATTCTAAGCTTGTAGTCGGATGAAGAAGATATTACCTTTATTTCCCTTAATTCCCTCAACTCCCTTACTATATGGAAGAATGCTTTTTCACACTCGAATATAACAAGCCCCTTTGCGTTTTCAACACATCTGAATAACATATCACTGTCATAGCAGCCATGATATACTACATCCTTTATATCTATGTAATCATGTATAACGCACGACACAGCGGTCATCATTCCGAAATTATCAGGAATAACGTATAACAACTCGCTTCCGGCTGCATCCGCATTAAAGTACAACACATCATCTTCGGATTGAACACTTCTTTTCCTCTTGAGGGAGAATCTTGTATATTCATCTTTGAACACGTCTACAACAACGTATCTAAATGTGTCCGTACAATGTCCAAACTCCTCATAGCTTTGCCCGGTTTCCTTGTTTTTAATCCTTTGCTTTAAAATAGCCCCGTTAGCATCTTTCTTCACGTTCTCATAGTCTCTTATTGACTTCTTGCAAGAATCGTCTATACCTATATTTATTCCGTATAGATTACCGGACAATATGGCGTTTATAAACTCACCCGACAAAGCGACTGAAGGATTGGAGGCTGGAACACAATCATTAACTACAAACCTCTGTTCCAAGCACTCAATAAACTTATCCAAAAATGACCTTTTTTCATCATCTATTGTATTACCGCTTCTTGTAGTGGCATCGCCATGAACAAATAACACATCCGCATACCCGATAGACGTAAGCCAGTCCCTTGTCATTGACGCTGCCTGAGTAACGGTATTATTAGGATCTTCCGCGCATATTTCGTGTATCTGCCTGAAATTGTTGTCGTTTTTTTGCCATAGCGTTACGGTAATATACGGAAGTACGTTATTGTCAACCGATATATGAATGGGTGTTTTAGGATCATACGGATAATTCCCCCTATGTTTTCCTGCATCAAATGCGTACAGGTATTCTCCGCCAGTCCTTATGCTACCCCAGTCTCCGAGAGCGTAAATGCGGTAATAGTTATAATCTCTTTTTTTATCCTTTTCAAAGTCGGCAACTGCCTGCCTGTCATAAAAGCCATAAGTGCCGTCAGGGGAGCCGACAACCCAAAAGTTATTAAGGTAGGTAGACTTTAATATCAACGTATCAGGCGCATGCACTTCCTCTTCGCCTGTGCGCGGATTGGTGATTATGCGGGGAGAATTAATCATCTTTTTGGCTATGGTGGTATATTCCTTTGATAACACCTCGCCCGTCAAAGTATTCTTAATCCCATGCAGGCTATTGTCGACTTCGTGTAAGTCCTCTTTATCGAAAATATTCTTCTTTATCCAATGTTCCTCCGATATGGGATTAAACATGGATATTATTTTCTGCCCCAAACGACCTCTCAGACGTTTTTTTATCTGCTTGAAATCCGCTTCGGCAAAGTCGCTCAATTCTTCGCATACCACAAATTGGTAACTTTCAAGCCCCTTTATTTTTTCAGGGTCGTCAAGTCCGCTGAACGTGACATACGAGCCGTTGAAACATTTAATAGCGTTTTCCCTGTAATCAAACGCTTTGGATATACCAAGACTGTTAGCCGCTTCCTTAAACGCTTTATATATACTGTCCGCTATGGTTGCGCCGGTCTTTCTATAAACACGAGTATTATATCCGTTAGATAAACAAAATAATAGGATTGCCTGCGATACAGAAAATGATTTTGAAGATGATGAACCGCCTATGAGAAATATAAATCGTATATCATCATCCTTTAATGCTTTTTTCAGATGATGAAAGTTCGGATTGAACTTCCGGTAATCGAATGTGATTCTTTCGTTACTCATCTCCCGTATCTATATCAAAAAGCATACTTTTCAAATCAACCTTGGTAGGCTTATCAAGACCGAACATCTTGCACACACGTTCTATTGCCCATGTTTTGGAAACGGTTTTTACTTTCTTCTTCCCGTCATACTCTTCTGTATAGTCAGTAATAGACTCTCCCCTGATAACATCAGCACACAACTTGATTATTTCCTCTTTGGTAATATCGGATTTTTTCTTCTGCTCTTCTTGAAGCTCTTTCACCCTTTGGGTTACCTTTGGGTTAGACAACAACTTACAAGATTCTTCCCACACTTGTTTATCTTTCATCTTCTCGCACGAATAGGCACGACGATAAGCATCGGAAGCATTACCGCTTTCGAGGTAATAATTACAAAAATTTTCTTGCTTAATTGAAAGTCTCATCCTATTATTCTTCTTTATATATTTTCAAAGATAGACCATTGTGTAAAATGAGAAAAGCAAATGTCTTGCCGATAACAAACAATCTGAAAAAGGTTTGTTATTTGAATGTAAGGCGCTTTAATTCATCTAGAGTATCGCCCTCTTCCAATCGTTTAAGCATTTCTTTATAAATAATATTAATGTCGCTTCTGAAGTATTTGTATTGCTGATACAAAAAAAAGACATCAGCAATGTTGTTTGATATAGTACAAGGCTTTACCTTTGGAAATACATGTTCAAGAGATTTCCTAACCCCATTAGGTATACGCCCACCCGCTAATACACTTGGGACAAACAAAAAAAGTATGATAAACAAAAATTCCTTTCTCTGAATTATTTTTTCACGAGACGGAATATTCATAGTGCGTACTATATTTTTAAACAACTCGTATATATAGGGAATAGACTCAAGATTAGTCAGTATTGGACTTACTAATTCAGCCTCTCTTTCAGATAGCCTTGACTTTTGTTCGCGTATATTCTTTATTTCTGCAATAGAAGAAAATTCCTTTGTTATATACATAATAATAAGGTGTTAGGTTATCATAGAACATAACAAAGATAATACACTAATCATGAAATAAGAGATATAAATATCAATTATAATACTGAATATAAACAAGTTAGTTAATACATTAATCAGGGAATTA